>Ga0066412_1000004_pt1 | contig 147705 bp, 121 predicted proteins | sample LakWasMet16_LOW5_2_FD_59499 | JGI IMG/M metagenome (GOLD analysis project Ga0066412, IMG submission 59499) | Freshwater sediment methanotrophic microbial communities from Lake Washington under simulated oxygen tension - Sediment Metagenome 16_LOW5 | ecosystem: Environmental > Aquatic >... | reverse complement strand
AGTTGGTTTTACCCAAGCTTCAACAGATACTTTAGTGCTTCCTGTTAAACTTGTTGTGATGCCAGTTCCAAGATTTACTATATCGTTTACTCCATCAAAATTAAGAGCTGCTCCGCCTGAAAAAATAAAATTAGAAATAGTTAAAACTCCTCTTCCACAACAATTGTCTTGATTAAACACTCTAAAACCAAATACATCTCCTGCGTTTACGGCAATATTAGACATTGTACCGGCTCCACTATTTGTTATTAGAGTAGTCACACCATTAATTACATAATATGCATCATCAAGATCAGGATTTACATGGCTATAATTAAAACTTATCATCCCACTAGATGGTATGGTAATACTATATTGTTCATATAGTGAACAACAACCTCCACTATTGTTGTCACTTCCGCTCAATACAATAGAAGCTGGAGCTCCTGCCGTATTCACAGAACCGTCTCCACCTATTGTAGTTGTGGTAAAAGTCCAATTGGCTGGAGCAAAAGCACCCGAAAACTGAGCAAAACTGTTTATGCTACAAATCATAATTGCTGCTATGATAAGAGCTTTTTGTATGTAAAAATTATTTTTCATTCTTATTTGTTTTAGGTGTTATTAAAGCATTCATCGTTCTTTTTAACTCAACATAATAAATAGCCATCTCTTCTTGAGTTTTTCCCTTGGAAATTCGATAATCTATTAATTTTTGGATTTTTTCAACCTCAGCGTTTTTTTCCTCAATCGATTGGAAATTAAGCTGTTCTGTTGAATTGATTTCTGTTTTAATAGCTGGCTTAGATTTAGGTTTATCAGCAACTTGCGAATGCAATGCCGTACCTATGGTCATAAGTACCATAAAAGTAAAAGTTTGTTTTTTCATAAATTATTTTTTGTTTAAAAGCGAAAATACAAAAATAATTCAGATTCAATCATCCTTCGTCGTTAATTAATGGTTATTTAATCTTATTCTAAATAAACTAAGCGTTTATAAAAATAAAAACTTAGTCTTTTCAATATTTTCTAAGCTTTAAGCCTTAAATTAAGCTTAATTAAGTATAAAATTAATCCGTAAATTTACGCCCCATGGAAACATTCAAATTAAATACCATAGAAGAAGCCATTGCTGATATTAAAGCAGGAAAAGTTATTATTGTTGTAGATGATGAAGATAGAGAGAACGAAGGCGATTTTTTAACGGCCGCACAAAACGTTACTCCTGAAATTATCAACTTTATGGCAACTCACGGTCGTGGTTTAATTTGCGCTGCGGTAACTCAAGAAAAAGCTAAAGATTTGAAACTAGAATTAATGGTTTCTTCTAATACGGCTTTGCACGAAACAGCATTCACCGTTTCTATCGATTTATTAGGTTACGGTTGCACAACAGGCATCTCTGCCTCTGATCGTTCAAAAACGGTGCAAGCATTAATTGACCCTAATATGAAGGCTTCTGATTTTGGAAGACCGGGGCATATATTTCCTTTAATCGCCAAAACTGGTGGCGTATTGCGCCGCACTGGACATACAGAAGCAACGATTGATTTTGCTCGTTTAGCAGGGTTTGAACCTTGTGGTGCTTTAGTAGAAATTATGAACGAAGATGGAACGATGGCGCGTTTACCAGACTTAGTTCACATTGCTAAAAAACACGATTTAAAAATTGTTACCATAAAAGATTTAATTTCTTACCGTTTAAGTAAAGAAAGCATTGTGACTCGCCAGGTAGAAGTTGATATGCCAACTCAATGGGGAGATTTTAAATTAATAGCATACAAGGTTGATACTAATGGCGAAGAACACATGGCGCTTGTAAAAGGCGAATGGAATAAAGACGAACCTGTTTTAGTTCGTGTTCACTCATCATGTGTAACCGGAGATATTTTTGGTTCTTGTCGCTGCGATTGCGGACCACAATTACACAAAGCCATGGAGTTGATTGAAAAAGAAGGAAAAGGCGCCATTGTATATATGAACCAAGAAGGCAGAGGCATTGGTTTATTAAACAAATTAAAAGCTTACAAATTACAAGAACAAGGACGCGATACCGTTGAAGCCAATTTAGAATTAGGCTTTAAAATGGATGAACGCGATTATGGTGTTGGTGCGCAAATTATTCGTGACTTAGGAATTAGTAAAATGAAATTAATTTCTAATAATCCTGTGAAACGTGTTGGTTTAATTGGTTATGGTTTAGAGGTGGTTGAGAATGTTCCGATTATCATTCCATCAAATCCTCATAACGAAAAATACATGCAAACCAAGAAAGATAAAATGGGGCATAGTTTTTAGTGTTTTTGTCGTACATTCAATGTATTGTAATTATTGATAATGAATTTACGACTGATATACATTTTCTTCCTCTTGTATGCTGTATTTGGTTCTACATCTGCGCAAACTTTTCCATACTTAAATGCTTCTACTGGAAATAAAGGAGAATATATAGTTGATAGTGATTCAAACCTATACATGTATCACTTTAATCAAATCGAAAAGCTGGATAAAAATCTCAACCCTATTTGGGTAAAAAAATACAGTGGATTTTATATACACAGTTTACTGCTTTCAAAAACTAATAGTATTTATTTTATAGCTGTTGATAGCATTGATTATGGAAGTGCTTATCCTCAAACACAGTATTATGTTGGCAAAATAAAAAACAATGGAACCTTTGAATGGGCAAAATTTATTACTCATCCTACATTTCCAACAATAAGTCTTAATAGATTAATGCTAGACCGAAATAATAATTTACTTCTTACAGGTGGAAGTAGCGCTCCAAATGGACCTAGTGCCGGGCTATTTATAAAACTAGATACTTTAGGAAGTATGCTATATCAAAAAAATATTTTTTATAGCGATTCCACTATTAATACTGCTGACATAACCATTCTAAGCGACTCCTCAGGATTTTATTCATTTACAAGTTCGTTTCGTAGTATTATCGGCAATAAGTATAAATTTTTAAAATATTCCGAATCAGGCGACACAGTTACTCAAATGAGAACGGTTGAGCCAGGAGAATTATACAAATCACGCAGAGATTCATCTGTCATCTATTTAATTAACGAATATAACACGACAACTTTTGCTGGCCACCGTTCTATAGCTATTACTAAGTATCGAAACAACATACCTATATGGAGTACTCATAGTTCAGACATATTTTTCCCTGTAACATTTCTTGAAAAACGTTTTGATGAAGACGAGAATAGTAATGTGTTTTTCACTTTCTCTCCCGCTTCATATGCTGGAAATTATCATAACACTTTTACCAACTATGTATTTAAGTTAGATTCGAATGGCTACCATAATGGCAAATTATTTTCACTTCTAAGTTACACGTGGTGGCCTCCATCATCTCAACTTGAACAAACTAACATCTTTTCATTTAAAAAAAATACATTGCAGTTTGATGTTTTAGGAGCATATTTTTATGATAATCCCCTTTCAATAACACAAATCGATAGTAGTTTAACAACAAACTGTTCGTCCTACTCCTCTGCTACATTTACTACCTATCCTTACACTGGAGCATTACCATTTGATCCTTATTTAGGGACATTTAGTATAACCAGTATTCCTACCTATACATTGCAGGATAAAATTTCTACAACTATTAATGTTTCCAATTTTTCACTCACAAATAACTACTGTATAGCCCTTGAAACAAAAGAAAATCAAACCCCTAGTATACTTATTAAAATAATCCCTAATCCTGCAAAAAACACAATTAATGTTCAAATGACGGGTAATACTGCAATTATCGAAATGAGTATCGATGATGTGTTTGGTAAAAAAACAAAGTTATCTGTAACCGAAAAGATAGATGTTTTACATTTAGCTCCAGGAATTTACTTCATCAAAATAAAAACAGGCCAAGGAGAATTTAGTCAGAAATTTATTAAAGAATAGTATCTTTACCTAATGTCAACAGATTACCGCAGCGGCGAACTACTACTCATTAATAAACCATACACTTGGTCGTCGTTTCAGGCTGTCAATAAATTAAAACATGCTTTAAAAAAACATCCATCATTATTATTGGATGATAAATTTGTGCATTTAAAAATTGGGCACGCGGGTACTTTAGATCCTTTAGCTACAGGTTTATTAATTATTTGCACTGGAAAAAAAACAAAAGAAATTTCTTCGTTTCAAGATTTACCAAAAGAATATACTGGCACTTTTTTTATTGGAGCCACTACTCCTTGTTACGATAAGGAAAAAGAAGTAGACGAAACATTTCCAACAGAACATATTACCAAAGAACTGGTTTACGAAACCGCTAAATCCTTTATTGGTAAGCAAGAACAAATTCCGCCTATGTTTAGCGCCGTAAAAGTAGATGGAAAACGTTTATATAAACTAGCACGCATTGGCGAAGAAATTGAATTAAAAGCAAGGCCCATTGAAATTTTAGAATTTGAAATCACACGATGCGAATTGCCTTTTGTTGATTTTAGAATTGCCTGCACCAAAGGAACATATATCCGCAGCATTGCTCGCGATTTTGGTTTAGCCTTAAATAGCGGCGCTTATTTAGATACTTTGTGTCGTACTAAAATTGGGCATTTTAGTATTGAAGACGCTAAAACGCCTGAAGAATTTATTACTGAAAATCCGTATTAAAAACCCTTAATCTGCTTAACTCTAATTTACACGTTGTATCTTGGATATTGAAAAACATAATCAAAAAGCGTCTACTCTTAAAAAAGAGAACAGGATTTTTTTTGACAAACTCAAACGTAGCAAACCAAAAAATTTAGATCATCAATTTCACACTTTACATGAAAAAGTGTTTGAAGAAATAGATTGCTTAGCCTGTGCTAATTGTTGTAAAACCACTTCTCCCATATTTTATAACAGAGATGTTGAGCGTTTGGCAAAACATATGCGAATGAAGCCAGGCGAATTTATTGATAAATATTTACGCATTGACGAAGACAAGGATTATGTTCTGCGTCAAGCTCCTTGTCCGTTTTTAGGTTCCGATAATTATTGCTCAGTTTACGAAGCAAGACCCAATGCTTGCAGAGAGTATCCGCATACCGACAGAAAACGCATGGAGCAAATTTTAGATTTAACCTATCGTAATACGATTGTTTGCCCTGCGGTGTTGGAGATTACGGAAAAATTGAAAAAGATTATTTAACGAGATCGAACTCTGTCACATCGAGTAGAAAATTCTGTCTCTTCGAATTTTCGTATCGAGATGTTTATAAAAACCCTCAAGACTATTTCTATACTGATACGCTAAAAAATTAACCGTACCAATCTCCTATTTGGTTTTAAATTTTTTCTTTGAAAGTGTTTTTAAATCTTCAAAATTACCATTTATTAATGCCTCTTTTTTTGCTCGACTCCATTTTTTTATTTTAGTTTCTAATTCAAATGCTAAAATAAAATCAGTAAATACTTCATGAAATACTAATTCAACAGGCCTCCTTGAAAATGTATATGATGTCGCATTTATTCCATTATTATGCTCGGCTAGACGCTTATCGAGATTATTTGTGACTCCTACATAAAAAGAATCATCATTACATTTTAAAATATATAAGTATATGACTTTATACATTATAACTACATTTGGTTCTCGATAAAATTTTTGCAAAGAGGCAGGCAAAAATCACTCGAACTGACAGCAAGTTTTACTTAGTACCCGTATGCCCAAAGCCACCTGCACCTCTTTCAGTTTCATCTAAAGAAGAAGTTGGTTCCCAAGTAATTTGTTCATGTTTGGCAATTACCATTTGAGCCACACGCTCACCATCATTAATTACAAAGGCTGTGTTAGATAAATTCACTAATAACACTTTTACTTCTCCTCTGTAATCTGCATCTATAGTCCCTGGAGAATTTAAAACCGTAATCCCGTTTTTAAAAGCTAAACCACTACGTGGGCGAATTTGCGCTTCATAACCTTTATGTAATTCAATGAATAAACCCGTAGGCACCAAAGTTCTTTCTAAAGGTTTTAACTCAATAGGTGTATCGATATTAGCTCTTAAATCAAGGCCTGCAGAAAGTTCGGTAGCGTATTGTGGTAACTCGTGTTTGGATTGGTTTACAACTCTAATTTTCATTTTTATAAATTAATAAATTTTTAAATCTTTTATACTCAAATAATAAAGTGGCAAGATAACTTAAATTTAAAAGTGCAATAACAAAAACTAATGCCATACTAAAATGAAAATTAAAATTTATAATCATCACGTTAGTGAAAATAATTAAACATAACGCCGCCCCAAATAAACTCGTTTTTTTATAAATAAGTAATACCCCTCCTATGATTTGACAAATTGCTATTATATAAATGTAAGAACCTGAATAACGAAAGAACAAAAAAACCATGTCTGGTGAGTCCACAATCGTAATATCTTCGAGCTTACCTGTATAGCCAGTAAACTGTCCTCCAAACTTTAATAAACCAAATAATATTGAGAATAACCCTGGAAATAGGCGCAATAAAAACTTAATAATTTTAAACAGTTTGTCCATAAAATTAAGCTTCTAAGTGCTTTAACTTCTTAAGATTATCAAACTCTAATTTATAAAATATAAAGGCAAATACGCCTAACAAGATATTATTCAATATTAACTTAATCGTCATGCTTTCCATATCTGAATAAAGAGTGGAAATAAAATAAAAACCAAGAGCTAAAAAGGTGAATACAAAAATGCTTCGCAAATTATATTTTACAGGATAATATTTTTGTCCTAATATATATGAGGTAACCATCATGGCCCCGTATGAAGCCAGTGTAGCCCAGGCGCAAGCCATATAACCAAATTTAGGAATGCCCACAAAATTAATCACTAATGTAATCATAGCACCCATCACCGTAATCATAGCGCCAAATTTTGTTTGCCCAGTTAGTTTAAACCAAATTGATAAGTTCCAATAAACTCCTACGCACAAATTAGCTAATAATAAAATAGGTACAACGCCTAAACCTACTCTAAATTTTTCGCTCACTACTTTTTGCAACCAAGGTAAATTCATCATGGTTCCTAAAAACAAAAACAAACAAAATAACACATAGTACTTCATGACCATGGCATTCAATTTTTTCGAATCTTGATGTTTAGCATGATTAAAAAAGAATGGCTCTGCCGCATACTTAAAGGCTGTGGTAAAAATGGTCATAAACATAGCTATACGATAGCATTGTCCATAAATACCTAACTCTGTTTTTGCCACGTCTTCAGGCAATAAATATTTTAAAATAAAACGGTCAAAGGTTTCATTAATCATTCCTGCAAAACCTAATATTAATAATGGCCAAGCATAACGCAACATTTGTTTCCACAAGTCTTTATCAAACACATATTGAATGCTTGTAAATTCCTTTGCTAAAAATAATAAACTCACCAAATTGGCTAATAGACCTGCTAAAAACATATAGCCCACGCCTACTTCGGGATTGTAAAATTTGGCAAACGTTGATTCGGGGTTATTAAAATATGCAGGTTTACAGATATTAAAATAAAAAATACAGATTAAAATAAAAACGGTCACATTTAATAACTTCAGTGCGCCAAATCGTTTAGCTTGATTATTCAATCGTAATCGCGCAAAAGGAATAGCCATCATCGCATCTGTAGCTACAATTAGTACACACCAAATAATATAGTTAATGTGATCTGGTTCTTTTATAAACTCAGCTATAGAACCCGAAAACAATATAAACAACAAGGATAAGCCGATACTACTTCCAAAAATAGAGATGACTGCTGTTGAATACACTCGAGCTTTATCTTCAATTTTATTAGAAAAATGAAAGAAAGCTGTTTCTAAACCGTAAGTAAATAAAATATTTAGAAAACTGATATAAGCGTAAAACTCAGTATTAGCAGATAATTCGGAAGGTTGTTTAAATATGTAGGTTAAAACAAAAGAGTAAAAAAAAGTAATCACCCGAGGAAGTACACTTCCTAAACCATAAACGGCTGTTTGTGATGCGAGTTTTTTGAGAGGGTTTGACACTTTATTGTATTAAAGAACTAAAAATAGGGCTTTATTGCATAATGCTTATAAGTGATTTTTGAAGATATTAACCTTTAAAAGTTACTAGCTTGTCTTCATTTTTTCAATCAACTTGGTAGTTGAGAACCCATCCACCAATTGAATGGTGATTACTTTTCCACCTTTTGCTACAACCACGTCATAACCAACAATATCTTCGGCTTTATAATCATTTCCTTTCACTAAAACATCCGGCTGAACTAAAGTGATTAATTCCAAAGGCGTATCCTCATCAAACAACACAATGGCATCAATACATTCTAATCCAGCTAAAATAATAGCTCTAGTTTCCTCAGAATTTATTGGTCTTTCAGGTGATTTTCCTAAACGTTTAACAGACGCATCTGTATTTAATCCTAAAATTAATTTATCACCTAAATCTCGCGCATGGCATAAGTACTCTACATGTCCTCTGTGCAAAATATCAAAACAACCGTTGGTAAATACAATTTGTTGGTTTTGAGCATTCCACTCTTTCAAAAGATCTTGTAATTTATCTTTTGTAACTAATTTTTGGGATAGTTTTTTATGAAACGACATTGACTTTTGATTTATTAATAATAGGCAAAAGGATTAAACTTAACAGGCCTAGCACAACAATTAATATAAATTGAGATGTCCAAGACATCCAAGGAAAAGAAAATGCCGAAATTTGCTCAATACCATAATAGGTTAATAGAGCTGTAACAATTGCTGGATAAGCTCCTAAGCCGCCAGGCGAAAAAACAACGCCGAAGGTTCCAAACAATAACAGTACTAAACACTCTGACTGTCCAAGATGAGAAGTTCCATCAAACGCAAAAAAGCATACATACAAACTATAAAAATAGGATGCCCAAATTGCTAAGCTTAAAGCAATGAATTGAAATTTTTTATCAATGTCTTTTACCGAACTTAAACCTTTACCAAAGCCCATGATAATGTTTCCGAATTTACCTTTCAATAATCCTGAAATTTTTTTACGAATTAAAAATAATGCTATTGTCCCCACAAGTAATATACTTATTAGTATAATAAATTTAGTAGGATGCTCTGAAACGCCATTCAATTTTAGTATTAAAGGTTCGTATAGATATTTTACAGAGAGTTCCTTTAGCTGAGAAAATTGAGCAAATAAAGTGATAAAAAAAATCGCGATTAATAATAACATGTCCACAATTCGCTCAGTAATTACAGTTCCTAATGCTACTTCAAAAGGCACATCATCATATTTTGTTACTAACGTACAACGTGTGATTTCACCCATTCGAGGTAAGCCATAATTTGCAAAATATCCAACTAAAACAGCCCCTAAAGCATTGGTTGGTTTAACCGAATAACCCGCAGGTTTCAATAAATAATTCCAACGATAGGCTCTTAAAAAATGACTGAAGAAAGAAATTAAAACAGAAATCCCGACCCAAAAATAATTAGCCGATTTAAAAGAATCCAGAATCTTCTCTTTCTCTGTCCAAACCGACCTGAAAGATAGCCACACCAATAAAATACCCACACCAAGCAATACAATAAATTGGATGATGGATTTGGTGCTTTTATTCATGCTCTTTTACTTTAAACGATTAGTTTTGGTATCAGGAAAAACCACCCACGGTTTAAATGATTTTGCAGCTTCAAATACCATCGCTGCATATGAAATAACAATAACTACATCACCTAAAGTCACTAATTTAGCCGCTGGACCATTCAAACAAATAACTCCACTTCCTCGCTCTCCCTTAATTACATAGGTAATAAAACGTTGACCGTTATTTTTATTTAATATATGAACTTGTTCGTTCTCAATAAAATTAGCAGCATCCATTAAATCCTCATCAATGGTAATACTGCCTATATAATCTAACTCTGCCTGAGTAACAGTTACACAGTGCAATTTAGATTTCATTACTTGAATCTGCATCATGGCGCAAATGTAAGGATTTAACTATAAACCACATAAATAAAAATGGTGTTAAAATCGCCAAAAAAAGCTATAAAAATACCCATCAATCAGTAACCTAAACCGCTTGTAAACTAAGGTGTTTTTTCTTTGGCTATTCTTTAAAATAATCGCATTTTTACTATTCAAACGTATTCATTATGAACTACAAACACTTAATTTTTACTGCAGCCGTTTTTGGTTTTATTGCAGCATGTTCTTCTTCTAAAAAAACAGCAAAAACAAATGAGCCAATTACAATGGCTGAGCCAGCTATTGATTTAGATACTATTAAAGTATTAGCCGAAGAGCCTCCTAAAAAGAAAATTTATCAGTCTACTCCAACAAAAAGTAGCGATATCATTCATACAAAATTATGGGTGAGCTTCGACTGGCAAAAATCTCAATTAATTGGGAAAGCCGAATTGCAAGTAAAACCGTATTTCTATACAACTAATATGTTGTATTTAAATGCGCGCGGAATGGACATTAAATCTGTAAAACTTGCCGAAAAGCAAATAAAAGAATTAACAGTTAAAACACGAGTTAAATCAGTAGTTACAGAAGATGTTTTTATCGACAAGCCTGTAACATACAAATACGAAAACGATTCTCTTAAAATAAATTTAGGAAAAGAATATACTTCTAAAGAAACCTATTATGTAACTATTGAATACGTTGCAAAACCTAACGAATTAAAAGCAGGTGGAAGTTCTGCTATTAGCGACGATAAAGGTTTGTATTTTATAAATCCAAAAGGAGAAGACCCTAATAAAATGCCTCAAATTTGGACTCAAGGAGAAACACAATCTAACTCGGCTTGGTTTCCAACCATTGATAATCCTACTGAAAAAATGACTGATGAGATTTATATGACAGTGGATGACAAATACACCACTTTATCTAACGGTTTATTGACAGACTCTAAAAAAAATACAGATGGTACCCGCACAGATCATTGGGTAATGGATTTACCACATGCTCCTTATTTAGTGATGATGGGTGTTGGTGAATTTAAAAAAGTAACAGATGAGCCTTGGAACGGAAAAGAAATTTCTTACTATGTAGAAAAAGAATACGAACCCCATGCAAAAGCTATTTTCGGAAAAACAAAAAAGATGGTTGAGTTTTACTCTAATCGTTTAGGAGTTGCCTACCCTTGGCAAAAATATGCACAAATTGTTGCTAGAGATTATGTAAGCGGAGCTATGGAAAATACAAGTGCGACCTTACATGGCGATTTTGTTTGCTACCAAACAACACGCGAAATTATTGATGGAGCAAAAGGAGAAAGCACCATTGCGCACGAATTATTTCACCAATGGTTTGGGGACTTAGCAAGTTGCGAAAGTTGGAGTAACCTAACATTAAATGAATCGTTTGCAACATATGGCGAATATTTATGGGAAGAGTTTGAATACGGTAGAGATGCCGCTGATGACCACCATGCAGGATCTCGTTTTGGATACTTTGCCCAATCAGGACAAAAACAAGTTGATTTAGTGCGTTTTGATTATGCAGAACGCGAAGACATGTTTGATGCCTTTAGCTATAATAAAGGAGGGCAAATACTTCATATGCTTCGTAAATACGTTGGCGATGACGCCTTCTTTGCCTCTTTAAAATTATATTTAGAAAAAAATAAATTTAAAACGGCTGAAGCACATGATTTACGTTTAGCTTGTGAAGAAGTAACTGGCGAAGATTTAAATTGGTTTTTTAACGAATGGTATTATGCAAAAGGTCATCCTGAATTAGATATCAAAAAATCTTATGATGCTACAACTAAAAAATTAAAATTAGAAGTTACTCAACAACAAGATTTTAAAGTAGCTCCATTATACAAACTTCCTGTTTATATTGACATTTATGCTGATGGTAAAAAAGAACGTAAACGTATATGGATTGAAGATGTAAAAAACACATTTACATTTGATGTCGCTTCTAATCCAAGTTTAGTAAACTTTGACGCTGAAAAACAATTATTGGCAAAAACTTCTTTTGAGAAAACTAAAGAAGAATATGTGTTTCAATACAAAAACGCTCCATTATGGGGAGATAGAGATGAAGCTATAGATTATTTTAAAGAACATATGGATGATAAAGCAATTGTTGAGCTTATGAAATCAATTGCTCAAAACGATCCATGGAGAAAGTTTAGATCTGATGCCATTAATGCATTAAGCGAAGTAGCAAAAGATAAAGAGGCAGATCTAAAACCTTTATTCATCTCTATTTCTGAAAAAGATGCTAATACAAAAGTTCGTGCAGCTGCAATTAAAGCATTGGCGACAAACTATAAAGGCGACGATTTAAATGCATTATATGAAAAGACACTAAACGAACAATCTTATGCAATTGTATCAGAAGGTTTTGATGCGATTGCAAAAATAAATCCAGAATTAGCAATGAAAAAAGCAGTGGCTTTAGAAAATGAAACTTCTAAAGAAATCATTTACTCAATTGCTGATTTATATGCGAAAAATGGAACAGATGATAACCATACTTACTTCAAAAAAGTTAAAAATCAATTTAGTGGTTTTGAATTAATGGCATATGGCAATATTTACGGTAAGTTTTTAAAACGATGTACGAAGCCAGAAACAGCAATTGATGGCGCTAAAGAATTAGCAAAAATTGGTGCAGGTGATAACAAATATGTAAAGTATGCTGCACAAAAAGTCATGAAGGATAATTTAGTAAACGTTTGGCAAGACAAAGAAGATAAACTAAAAGCTAAAATTGAAAAAGCTAAAACAGATGCCACTGTTGGTGATGTGACTAAAATGACAGAAGAATTAAAAACAGTATCTGATACTAAAAAACAAATTTTAGATTTATACAACTCGATAAAGAAGTAATTTTAAAACACATAGTCACATAGAATTAAGTAGAATGAGTTTAACTACAAAAAAACAATTGGATGAATTAACATATGAAATTGTTGGTTCTGCAATTGAAGTTCACAAAGAACTTGGACCGGGCTTATTAGAATCTATATATCATAAGTGTTTAAAAAAAGAATTACTTCTAAGGGGTATAAATTTTAAATCTGAATTTTCTGTTCCACTACTATACAAAAACGAACCTCTGGAAACAGAATTAAGGTGTGACTTATTAATAGAAAATCAAATAGTTTTGGAGTTAAAAGCTGTAGAGACTATGTTGCCTATATTTGAAGCGCAGCTTCTTACTTATATGAAACTACTTGAAGTGCCTAAAGGCATTCTAATCAATTTCAATGTAAAAATATTTTCCATGAAGGTCAAAAGACTTTTGTAAATGATTATTTTAAACTTTTACCCTAATTTAACAAAACTAAAAACTATGTGTCTATGTGTTTAAAAAATAAAATCAAAACAACTATTGCTATTACAAGTATATTTTACTCAACACTTATAATTGCTCAGGACAAACTATTAACTATTCAAGAAGCTGTCTTAAAGGGCCGCACAATTTTGGCGCCTAAACGCTTACAATCATTAAGCTTTATTCCAGCACATGATCAATTTTCATATGTTGACAATAATACAGTGTTTATTGGCGACAAGAAAAACGGAAATACTGTTCCTCTTATCACTTTACAAGACTTAAATACTAAACTTAAAGCTTCAAGCAAAGATACGTTAGTCGCTATTGGAGGACTAACCTGGAAAAACTTAAGTCAGTTTTATTTCTCAAACAAAAAAGGAGAGTTGATGTATGACATCGACAAGAAGGCAATATTAGAAACTGATAGAAAAGCTGAGCCTACCTCATTAGAAGAGTATTTAAAAGAGCCTGTAACTGGAGCTTATTCTTATTGTAAAGATTATAATTTATATGTTGTAAAAGATGGTAAAGAAACTCAAGTAACAACGGATGGTTCTTATGAAATTGTTTACACTGGAAAAAATGTACATCAAAATGAATTTGGCATTGATGGTAAAAACTTTTGGAGCCCTAAAGGAAACTTTTTAGCCTTTTATAGAATGGATCAATCAACTGTAACTGATTATCCAATTATTGACTGGACAACTCGTCCCGCAAAAAACGAAAACATCAAATATCCAATGGCTGGTAATAAAAGTCACCATGTTACTTTAGGCATTTATGATGTAAAAACCAACAAAACCATTTTTGTAAAAACAGATGCTTCGACAGGCTCAGCAGCCAGTGACCCAGAACAATACTTAACAAATATTGCTTGGAGTCCAGACGAGAAACATATTTATATTGCCGTTTTAAGTCGTACACAAAACGATATGAAGTTAAACGAATACGATGCGGCTACCGGAAATTTTGTTCGCACCTTATTTGAAGAACATGATGATAAATATACGGAGCCTTTACACCCAATGTTATTTGTAAAAAATAACCCTTCGCAATTTATATGGCAAAGTCGTAAAGATGGATTTACTCATTTTTATTTATATAACATCAACGGAACTTTAATTAAACAATTAACTAAAGGAAACTGGGAAGTAAAAGCAGAAAATGGTTTTGATGAAAAAGGAGAACGTTTATTTTTTCACGCAAACGACCAAAGTCCAGTGAATCAAGACTTTTACAGCGTGAATTTAAAAAGTGGAGAAGTAAAGCGTCTAACTTATGGTAATGGGTTTCATACTTGTATTTTAGATGAAAAAGGAAGTTATATCATTGATAATTTCTCTAACTCAACAACTCCGAGAGAATACAATATTATTAATACCTCTACAAAAAAAGCAGCTAATTTCTACAAATCAGAAAATCCAATAAAAGATTACAAATTAGGAAGCTGGAATTTATTTACGATTAAGAATAATGAAGGAACAGATTTGTATTGTCGTTTATTTAAACCCGTGAATTTTGATTCAACAAAAAAATATCCAGTATTAGTGTATTTATACAACGGACCACATTCACAAATGGTAACTAACACTTGGATGGCAGGTGGTGAATTATGGTACCAATACATGGCCGAAAAAGGCTTCATGGTATTTACATTAGATGGTAGAGGAACTTCATACAGAGGAAAAGCATTTGAACAAGCTACTCACCGTCAGTTAGGTACTAAAGAAATGGAAGATCAATTAAAAGGTGTAGAATACTTAAAATCTTTACCATATGTAGATGCTAGTAGAATTGGGGTTCATGGATGGAGTTTTGGTGGCTTTATGACAACTACCTTAATGACTCGCTCTCCTGGAACATTTAAAGTTGGTGCTGCTGGCGGACCAGTAATTGATTGGACTTACTATGAGATTATGTACACTGAGCGTTATATGGATTCTCCACAAGATAACAAAGAAGGTTATGAGAAAAATAATTTATTAGGCTACGTTGATAAATTGAAAGGAAAATTATTAATGATTCATGGGGCTCAAGATCCTGTGGTAGTTTGGCAACATAGTGTTCTATATCAAAAGAAAGCAGTTGACAAAGGCATTCAATTAGATTACTATTTATATCCTGGCCATGAGCATAACGTATTAGGAAAAGATAGAGCACACTTAATGGAAAAAATAACTAATTACTTTATTGATAATTTATAATCATGGAAGTGAATATAACACCACCAGTTCCTCCAACAAATTCAAACAACACTGCTCCTGATAATTTAGCTAGTAGCTTTGTTGAAAGAATAAATCACCAGGAACAAGAGTTTGAAAAAACACTTGCTGATGATGAGGAGTACAGTTTACTGGTAATGTTACATGATGGATCTTTAATTGATGTTGATGTTCTTGGTTATCAAAATCCAGACATGATAACAGTTGAAGGGGTTAATGAGGGTAATCACAATATCAAGTTATTATTGCACATGTATAATGTTCAACTTATTCTAGTGAAATTTAAAAAAGAGTCTGACGCTTTACCAATCGAAAATAAAATAGGGTATTTACAACATATTAAGAAAAACAAATAACATTAAATTATGGACTTTACAAACTACAAACACACAGTAACTGAACGATTCATTCGTTACGCAAAAATTGATACCCAATCTGATCCTAATTCGGAAACTTGCCCGAGTACTATGAAACAAAAAAATCTAGGGAAATTATTGGTTGAGGAATTATTAGCTATTGGCATTAAAGATGCAGAGATGGATGAACACGGATATATATATGCTACTATCCCATCTAATACTACTAAACAAGTTCCCGTGATTTGTTTTTGTTCGCACATGGATACATCGCCTGATTGCAGTGGCGAAAACGTGAATCCAATGATTCATGCAAAATATGATGGAAAAGATATTGTATTACCAAATGATAAAAATCAAATTATCAAATTTGCTGAACATCCTGATTTAGCAGCACAAATTGGCAACGATATTATTACAACAGATGGCACAACATTATTGGGAGCTGATAATAAATCGGGTATTGCAGAAATTATGGACGCTGCCACTTATTTAATGCAGCATCCAGAAGTGAAACATGGCGCTATTCGTATTTTGTTTACGCCTGACGAAGAAATTGGAAGAGGTGCAGATAAAGTCAATATCAAAAAACTAGGTGCGCAGTATGGGTACACGATGGATGGTGAATCATTAGGGCATTTAGAAAACGAAACTTTTAGTGCTGATGGCGTAACTATTACCATTAATGGTATTCCAACCCATCCAGGTTTTGCAAAAAACAAAATGGAACATTCCATTAAAATTGCTGCCGAAATTATTAATCGTATACCGAAAGATAAAACGCCAGAAACTACCGAAAAGAAACAGCCTTTTATGCATCCCGTTGCTATTAATGGAGGTTTAGAACAAGTAGAAATTAAATTTATCATTCGTGCTTTTGATACACCTACATTAAAAGCTTTAGAAGCAGAATTAGAACAAATCACAAAATCGGTTTTATCAAACTATAAAAAATCGAGCTACGAATTTAAAGTAACTGAACAATATCGAAACATGAAAGATATGCTAGACACATGTTACTTTGTAGTAGAAAACGCCTTAGAAGCTATCGAACGCACAGGAGTAAAACCAGTTTTATCAAGTATTCGAGGCGGAACAGATGGATCTCGTTTATCGTTTATGGGATTACCTTGTCCGAATATTTACGCAGGCGAACATGCTTTTCACAGTAAATTAGAATGGGTAAGTGTTCAAGATATGGAAAAGGCAACTCAAACTATTGTTCATTTAGCAATGATTTGGGAAGAGAAAGCAAAATAAATAAAAAACTATAGTTAAAAAAATGGGCATCAAAAATAATTTGATGCCCATTTTCTTTTTTATAAATATTCGCTAACCTCTCTCTTTCTTAATAGGAGAAAAAGCCAATGGCTTAGCTGAAATTTCAGCAAGCAACTCACGTTTTCTGTAAACATCAATGGCCATATATAAGGCATCTCTAAAAGAAGATTCGTCTGCTATTTGTTTCCCTGCAATTTCATAGGCTGTGCCATGATCTGGAGACGTACGAACAAAATCTAATCCTGCAGTAAAGTTAACGCCATGACCAAATGCTAATGTTTTAAAAGGAATTAACCCTTGGTCGTGATACATAGCTAATACACCGTCAAATTGTGCCTGCGTATTATTCCCAAAAAAACCGTCGGCGGAGTATGGTCCATAAACCATCATCGTTTCTTTTGCTTTTTCAATTGCTGGAATAATAGCCGTTTTTTCTTCGTCACCAATTGCTCCATTTTCGCCAGCATGAGGATTTAATCCTAACACCGCTATTTTTGGTTTACGAATTCCAAAATCTTTTACTAATGAGGCATGTAATTGGTTGATTTTTTCTAAAACATTAGCCGTTGTGATTTTTTCAGAAATATTCTTCATAGGCACATGGCCAGTAACCACTGCTACACGTAAATCATGAGAGCATAATAACATCAATGGTTTGCCGCCTAATTTCTCTCCTAAGTATTCAGTGTGACCTGGATAATTAAATCCAGCCTCTTGCATAGAATGTTTATTAATTGGAGCTGTTACTAATACGTCTATTTTTTTATCAAATAAAGCCATGGTAGCAGACTCTAAAGATAGTTTTGAGTACTTACCACTTTGAACTGTTGCTTTTCCTAATTCAATTGTTACTTCTTCTTCGTAACAAATAAACACATTAGGTTTTTTTGTATTTAGTTGGTTAAGATCTCTAGTTGGGTGAAAGTTAAACTCATCAAGATTTAACATTTTTCTAAAATAGGACACTGTTTTTTGAGAACTAAATAAAACAGGCACGCATAGTTCTGATAATGCAGGATCAGATAATGTTTTTAATATAATTTCTAATCCTATGCCATTTAAATCTCCTTGAGATATTCCTACTATTATTTTATTATCTAACATACTACAATTATTATTTTATCCAACCAACCACAGATGCGATATCTATAGTTGCAATATTTTGCCATTTACCTATAGCAGTTACATAAACAGATAACCCTTGTTGGTAAGACTCATCTCCCATGACAATTTCTTTTAAGAAAGCTGAATAGTTTGTCCCTACTTTAAATGTTTGCAAACCAAAATGATGTTTTCCAATTTCTGCTCCTTTGTAATAAATAGATCTGCCTTTTGCTTTAGCTTCTACTTCTATAGAGTAGTTTGAATCAAACTCTTTATAGTTTGAGATTAACATGGTTTCTTTTAAAGGATTTAAAATGTATAACTTCTCTTTAAAATAAAATTCAACAAACGAATTCTTTCCTTTCACTAATTTATAAGTAGCCGGTGTTTTTGAAACAGAATTAAACGTTCCTAAAGTTTTTGCAGTAGATGTTGTCAAATTATACTTGACAATCGTTCCTTCTAAATCTGTAATCTTAATGTTTGGAAATAAAAAAGTATAATCATCAATCCAATAAATAGGAATATCTGTTTTTTTATCTGTTGCCGAAACACCTCCATGGCCAGCATCTTCGATTAAAAGCACTTTAGGTTTTCCTGCAGGAAAATATTCTAATTTATAAGGAGATGTTCTTCTATCAAACTCTACAGCCTGTCCCAAAATTGCTTTAAAGGTTAAAGATTTAATCTCGGAATATATATTTGTTTTTAAATCAAAATAGGAATAATACTTCCCTTTAAAAATATCATTTGTAAAAAATATAATACTATCATTTGAGCAACGCACTAATTTGGCCGTGCCATCATGTAACACTTTCTTTTCTTTTAAATCAATAACATTACCAATTCCTGAAATTAAATAACGGTCTTTATATAACGTGTTTTCGCCAACATCACAACGCACATAATCTTTTCCGTTTTTCCTTCCGGTAATTGCCATAACTTGCTCTCTGCCAGTATAGGCATTGTCTTCAAAATTATAGCGATAAATTAACTGGCCTAGATTTGCCTTATTAGCTTCGTCGTAATGAACTACAATCAAAGATTCAGTCGAGCTATTTTGAGCAAAACTCCAAACAGAACAAAGCAATATGATATGTAGTAAGTATTTCAAAAATTCAAATTATAAATTAGAAAAGAAATCAAATAATAGTCTTACACCATATCCTGTTCCGCCTTTACCTCTGTAGCTATCTTTAGCTGTTACAAAAGCAGGCCCAGCAATATCAAAATGCATATAAGGATAGTCTGTATATTTTACTAAAAACTTACCGGCAGTAATTGCTCCGCCGTATGGTCCACCCAAATTCTTTTGATCAGCAATGTCTGATTTAATTAATTCATCATACTCATCCCAAAATGGAAATTCAGCTAATCGCTCATGCATGCGCAATCCACTCACTGTTAAATTTGTTTTTTGCTCATCCGTTGCAGTTCCCATACTCACAATACCATACTGGCCAATAGCTGCTGCGGCTGCACCTGTCAAAGTAGATAATTCAATGGCCATTTCTGGTTTATAACGTTTTGCATAATGAAGCGCATCTGCTAAAATCATACGTCCTTCGGCATCTGAGTTCAACATTTCAACCGTACTTCCATCCATCATGGTAATAATATCTCCTGGCGCAAAAGCATTAAATCCTGGGCGATTATCAGTAGCTGGCACTAATGCAATCACATGTATATTTAATTTTGCTTTAGCGATAGCATACATAGTACAACCAACTGCGGCTCCACCTGCCATATCGCATTTCATTAAATCCATACTGTTTGGTGTAGGTTTTAAACTTAATCCGCCAGTATCATAAACTACACCCTTACCAACTAATACATATGGTTTTTTATTTTTTGCATTTTTTGGTTTGTACTCCATGATAGAAAACGTTGGCTCGTCCACACTTCCTGCGTTAACAGCCAAAAGACCGCCCATTTTTAATTGCTTGATTTTAGTTTTATTTAAAACCTCTACTTTAAAACCAGCTGTTTTGCCCATCGCTTTAAAAGCATTTGCTAAACCTGTTGCGTTTAAAACATTTACCGGCTCATTTACTAAATCACGAGCTTTTAAGGTAGCATCAATAGCAATTGATAAATTAGAGACATGTTGTGTTGTTACTTTTGAATCCACTACATTAATTGCCGCTAAAGTATTAGCAGTTTTCTTAGCACTAGGTTTATGCTTAATAAACTGATAATTAGCTAAAGCAATTCCTTCTGCTAATGCTAAAGAGTAATCTACATTTGATAATTCGTTGATAATAGATACCGCCGTTCTTTTTTCTGAATTTAAGCTATCGGTGATTGTCGCTCCATTTTTACGAATGGATTCTAAAGAAGTATAATGATTTTTTTTGTCGTCAACCAATATCACACAAACTAAACGAGACAAAGTATTGATACAAATAAATTTTTTATCATGTGCTTTAATATCGTTAGTAATATAATCTGCTTGTTCTTTGGTTAAATTATATTCTGCTTTGTTTTTAAATGATGAGCAAATGATAGCTAAACTTTGTTTGTTATCTGCTTGATTTTTTTTTGAGATAGTCGTCATATGTGCGAAATTACTAAAATAAATGATGAATTTAGCCTTTGGAAAAGCATGGTTTTTAACCGTCAATTGCTAATAACCTTCTAAAAAAGGCCCATAAAAAGCATCCTAATTTTTAGAGAATTTAACAGATTGCCCTTCATCCGTTCTAAGCAAATATATCCCTTGAGCAAGTGAACTAACATTAATGTATTTAACCTGAAGTGATGACAACACCTTCTTTCCAAGCATGTCGTAAACATCAACGCTTTTACTCTGCGTAAAATACAAAATATCAGATGTTGGGTTAGGGTATATTAAAAAATAATCTAATTCAGGGGTTTCTTTAATTCGGTTTGTTGAATTTGGAGTCGGTTCAACAAACATTATCCAAGTATCATCTCCATCGTGCTGCCTTCCAAAAGAAACATTAGGTGTCATGTTTATAAAACCTATGCTATCAATAGTTTGAATGCCATTAGGGAGCGTTATAAATAAAGAGTCAGAAACTGCATTAAGTTTAAAATTTCCATGTAATACTCCTTGAGTGGTATCATTATCTAGCCAAATTAATTTAAAACCATGAGGAGAAATAACTGTCTGTTCACCAGATGTTTTGATTCTATATTTTGTTTTATAAATAGATTCATCACTTAAATAAAAACCAGAAACATCAACACTAAAATCGTTTGGATTATATAATTCTATCCAATCTTCCTTTTCAAAATAATCATCTTTTATGTTACTTGTATTAGAGGCTAATACTTCGTTGATATACAAATAATGTGTGGCTTTAAATGCAGTATCAATAACAAAATAAGCTGTTATTAAGGTGTCAGCAGAAACATTTTTCACTACATGATCAACAGTATCAGTTACTAAATTCCAATGCAAAAATTTATATCCGGGATATGGAATAGCTTCAAGCTTTATTGGATTTCCGTCGAAATAAACGCCAGTCCATGGATAAACTGCATTATTATTTCTAATTAAATATTTATCAATGTAAAGTGAATTAATTTTGATTTTACCCATTGCTGTGTCATTTACATTTAATGTAACCTTTACCGTGTCAGACAAAGCAAAATAAGTCATGAATTGTTTTCTTGTTTTATCAGCACGTTGATTGGTAAAATTTAGTAAATCTGACACTATTAGATTCCATTTTGTAGTACTTGGAACTTCTGTTGAACGAGCTAATAAAGTAGTAGCCAAAGAAGGATATCGCCAACGCTCAACATGTTGTTGCATTTCTGATGCATACAAGGCATTTGTTTTATTAATAGAATTAGTTAATTGTTTTGAAAGAAAATTAGAATTTAATAAATCAGCGTAACGATTAATGAAATCAATCTTAAACTGACTATTCACTAATAAAGATCTTAAGGGTCTTGTGTATTTATTATAAGCTGGGTCAGTGGCCCGAGTTAAGGAATTATGAGATGGGTAAACTCCGCTACAATCTCCGCCAAAAGCCGCGTCTAAATCATAAAATAACCAGCGCCACCTTCCATCTAAATGATTATTTAAAGAGGGGTCATTAAATGGCCTTCTATATCGCCAAAACTTTGTATTGTTATTTGGCCAATCTCCATTACCCAAAAATATTTCACCGCATTCAAAATCAACAAAACTCTCCAAATCCATTTGTGTATTCACATAACTAAAGTGAGATGGCGTTGCCATACTATTTAGTGAAAAGAAATTTAACAAATCATTATAAGAGTTTTCATCTCCAGATACTCCTTCATCTAGTGAACCGGCTTGGGTTAATATAATACAATCGTTTTTTGGAATGTTATATTTTCTATAAAAATAATTATTATCTAAAATCTCTTTCAAGGTTTGTATTCCCCAATACTCACCATTTATCAAAACAACACATGGTCTATTATTCTGAGAAATATTATTTAATGACTTCAAGAAATCTTGTCCAACATCATCACGAGGCATGCAATCAGGACGATGTCCTCCGTTTCTTAAAAGTAATCGATCGTGTTTTTTTACTTGAGACTCTGTAAAAAATTGATGATTAAAATTTCCAAAACCAAATTCTTTTTCGGCTTTTAATTGTAATGACTTTTGAGGCGCGTGTCTTCCCCCATTTCCATGAATTTTAATGCTTGCATATTGAGCAATCACTCTTTGTCCAGTGGTTTCAAAAAACTCAATATGTGCTTTTCGTTCTGCAGTATCATTTGAGTAATTTCCTTCGTTAATAGAATCAATGCCGTATACATAAATTCCAGAATTATATGAAAATAATGCTGCGCTATCTATACTTAAAGAAAGCACGGGTAAATTATAAAAACTTATAGTATTTTCTTTAATAAAATAAGTAGCTACTGCTGTTGAATCTGATAAATAACCCAATTTAAAAAGTTTTGCTTTAACAACAGTTGCTTTAAAAATCGTATCAAAAGGTTCAAGCCACCCGCGAGTATTGGCTCTTGAAGTATCATAACCAGGCTTGGGATAATTAAAAGATGGATTTGTAGGAATAGTGGAGATAGAATTTTTTAAATGACTTCTGTTTTTAAGAATAAGTGGAGAAGTATAGAGATTTGAATTTTGATTTGGTTCTTCACCGTTAAGGGTATATCTAATCTGAACTCCAGATATTGGAGAAGAGATGTTTAAAATAATAGAATCAGCATAATAACCAGCCGAATGAGAAAAAATAGGCTTTGGCAAAGATTGTCCTATTAAAAAATGAGGTATTAAATAAAAAAACAGTAAAAAATATTTTTTAAAAACTATCATTAGTTAAATATAGGTAATACTTGATGATTTAAATTCCTAATTTTTTAGCGTGACTAGATGATTTAATTGGATTCCATGAGTCATCATACGATTTTTTAAAGAAAAATTCCTGCACGTAAGCAATAGAACGAACGAGACGTAAGTAAAATCCAAAATAAAGCACCATACAGGGTAAATAAGGAATAAAATAAATAATTGTTGCGTTTTTTCGTTTTCGAAATAAGGAGAACACTAAAAATTTTAAAAAATTATTAGTTGTGTAAAGTAAAATATTGAATGGGAAAATAAATCCTAATAATGAGGTATAATTAATAGCCATGTCAAACATATACACCCACCATTTAACATTTAATAAAATATTATAGGTGATGTTTTCGAAACTTGAAATGAAGTTAGAAAAACGAAAAGTAGCGTTTGGATAAAATACATCTCGATGTTTACGGACCCTAAACCGAATAATAGACTTATCCCATCGCAAGCGTTGTTTAACTAATTTTTTAAATGTATTAGGCACACTTGTTTGGCAAATAGCATCAGGTTCAAAAACTATCTTGTAGCCTAATTTTCGAAGCTTTACAGTAATGTCACCATCTAATCCTGGTCCAATATCCCATCCCCCAACTCTATCCAATGCTTCTTTAGTAAATGCTCCAAAAGCTCCTGAAACTAACCTATAAATTCCTAAGTAACTAGAAGTGATTCGTCCAGCAGAAATAGTATCGGAGTATTCGATGGCCTGCAACGTCGTGCATAAACTTTCTTTATAATTCCTCACTAAAATATTTCCTCCAACTGCTCCAATATCTTCGCCTAAATAAAAGGGCACGATGATTTTTTCAATGGCATCGCTATCATAACTACAATCAGCATCTAGATGAACAATGATCTTACCTTTCGAAAAACGATACCCTAAATTGGCCGCAGATGCCTTGCCCCCTCGAACATCATTTCTTAAAAACAAATCGATAAATCCATTTTTTTGAAGACTCTTGCAAATTCTTTCTGTATCATCGTCAGACCCATCATCAATAACAATAAATTCGAAATTAGTATACGTCTGTTCTTTAAGCGAATTGGCTAACTTGTAAATATGCTTTCCTTCATTCTTTCCGGGAACAATTACCGAAACCAAAGGACGTTCAATAAATAATCTTCTTCGAGCATTATCGTAACGTTCTTTTCGTTGAGGCTCTCTAATTTTCCAAATAATTAATACGGCGAGTTCAAAAATAAAAAAACGAGCAAATTCAAAAAAAACAAAAAACCAAAATATGCGCAGTAGCTTTGTTGGACCAACGGCAGAGATGTAATTAAAAAATTCATCAACAATCTCTATCATGTTTTTTCAACTAACTCTTTAATTGTAGCTTGCATTTGTTTATCAAAAGCAAGTGTCTTACTTAATGACTCAACATTTGTGCTAATTTCTAAATCAAAACGGTCGAAATTATTCATCACTAATTCCTGAATCATATTAGAGATTTTTAGAACCATGATTTTAGCATCTTCTAAATTCGCATCATTTATACAAACACTTATAATAGAAGGATTGTTAATGCAAATAAAGTCTGCAGGAGTAATATTATCCCTAATAATATCTACAAATTCTGCTAAAAGAGATTTTTCTTTTGATTTACTAACAATACGATACAAGTCGAAAATGTTTTCGAAATAAAAAACAACTAAGTTTGAATTTAGTAAAAGATTAGCTTTAATTCTTTCTTGTTCATAATGCATCATTGTTAAAAACGTTTTCAAATCGAGCGTTCCCACAACTTCATTGTTTAAAGCATAATCAGACGTGTAAATTCCACCCACGGCAGAATTTCTACCCTTCTTAGTCAATTTATATATATTAAGATTTTTAGAAACCAGAAACTGGACATCTGTGTCCGTTTTACATTGAACGCATTTGGCTTTAACTAAATAATCCTGAAAAACATCATTACAATTTTGACAGTGATTGATGATAGATGGCTTATCGTAATCTACACCAATGTGGCGTAAATTTTTAGAACATTTAGGGCAAGTTAAAACGGTGTCTACTTTGTTTTTAAAATCGCTAATAGCTCCAATGTATCCACAAGGAAAATGATGAACTAAATCCTCAGATATAATATTGGCAGAATCACAATTAGGGCAAATTTCTCTAAAAGATAAATGACCTCCTTTACAATTACTACATAAATAAACTCTATCGTAAAAATCAGGCCAGATTAAATTTTCCTTTTCAGCCCACTCTAACAATTCAATCGCTTTTACTTCTTCAAAAGCGTCAAAATTTACAGAAAGTACGGGATAACAATAACCAATGGAAGAGTTAATATCAATCAAAGGCTTTAAAGTATTCAAGTCTCGCGTAAACATATAGTTTAACGCTTTTTTAAACACTTGTACCTCAAATGATGAAGATGCTGAACTCTCTAATCGAGTAATCTTCATATTAATTTGATTGATATCATTAATTGTTTCAGGAATTTGATCAAAAGACATAATCATCCCATCTATCAATTCCTTTATGTATGGGTCTTCGGTAGCTTTATTATTAATTAAAAAAAGTGGTTTTAAATACACTTCAATGTTGGAGTGACTGCGAAATTTTTTAATAATGATCCTTGTAAATTCAATATCTCTAGCATCAATAATGATGGCATCATGTTTTTCTAAATCATCGATTCTTAATGAACTAAAGGATTCAAAATAATAAAATGTTTTTCCAAAACAAGTTAAAACATTATCATTAAACTCAATCTTACTATTCGCTAACGTCTTCTCCATTGCTATTAGTTAAATTTTAATTTAGAAATATCAACGCTCATTTTATAAAATGCTTTCCATTTAATAATTTCAGTTGAATCAAGTGGATAAATATCAGCAGCAATGCTTCTGGTTGTTGGCTCATATTTCTTCTGAAACTCTTCAGGCAAAGTATAAGTGGCGATATAAAATCTCTTCAGTACTCCTTTACTGGTTGTACCATCAGGGAAATCAATCGTAAAAACATCTCCTACATTAAAATACCGTAAATCTTCTTGCTCAAAATAAGCTTTAATAAATGCAGGATGCGCTTGATGAATAGACATAATCTCTTCGCTTTTTAATACAGTTTCGTAATTATGAATAAATATTCTTGTAGAAACGCCGCTTATTGGCGATTTAAAATATTTTGGTTCGGACAATAATTCTTCACTAAAAGATAATTTACTTAAATCGCTCAATTGACTTCCTGTCGCAGTTTTTAAACGAATATTAGAAGCACTATATTTATTTTTATTAGTTGTAGGCCCTAAGGTTTTAATAAGACCATATAGCTCATTATTTTCTCTTTGTAATTTTTGATTCTCGGTGTTTAATCTGAAGATTTCATTTTGCACAAACTCCAATCTGCTTTTAGGAAGCACATCTAAAATAACTTCATTGCTTAATCGTTTAATTTCTGACTTGTAATTCGCTATTAAACTTCCGTTTTCGGAAACATCAATATTATTAAGTGTAATCTTTTTCTTTAATGCAAACAACTCCTTTACCCACCAATCATCTTTACTAGCTCCATTAATTGAGCCTATACTCAACGCTTGAGAAGATTGGCCATTAATGTCATCATCTCTATCTAAGGCATACGAAAATAATGTGTCGTTTTTTAGAATACTATCTCCCTCGTGAACATAAAATTCGATGATACGAGCATCATCAGTTAATCTAATGTGAGTATTTTCAATAATTACATGGCCATAGGCATGAACAAAAATAAATTTGGCTGAAAAATAATAAATCATAAACAACAAAAACAAACCTAGCAACGCTACATACAAGATCCTGTCCCAATTGCGCTGCTTGGTTTTCTTAACTTTTTGCTGTTCATTAACAACACGTATTAATGATTTATTTCTTTGAAAGTTTACACTTTTCATATTACTTCTCGTTCTCTCCTTTCACGTTAATACTAGTGTTATCAAATTTTATTAAATCGTCTAAATCATGATAAGCTACTTTTTCAAAACCCAATTTTTTGAAAGCTTCATCCATACTCGTTCTATTTTCAAAATCTTTTGTTCTTAATGCTAACACACATTTATTTTTTAGTATGGCTTTTTCTTCGGCTGTTTTACGTAAAATAAAGTCAACATCTACATTTTCATAGGCCATTAAGTACACTTGATGACACGCAGAATTAATTTCTGCTAGAACATCATCAGGATAATTTAAAGGAATAGAAACGGATAATTCTAATTTATTATTATCAGCAAATTGTTTGGCTTGTTTTAATATAGCTACATACTTTTTAAAATACAGCTCTTTATTATCTTTAAAATCAGTGAATGTGTGCGGCTCAATGTCTAAATGAATTCCTTTAACTTGAGAAAGATTAATGTTTGTTTTTAAAGTATCCAAAAAGCCAGCTATTCCTGTATTCAATAACTTATTACTACCAATCATGATATGAATAGGAGTTGTATAATTTTTTGAAATAAATTCGGAAATCTGTTGGATATATATTTTTGTGGAGTTATACGAAATCAATAAAGGGCTAAACTCATTTACCTTACAGTATTCATTTATCACTGTTTGAGAATTATTTTTAAAAGCATCGCTCCAAATATAAACCGCTTTAAATGAAGGGTTACTAGCCGCGATATTTAAATTAGATAAATTTAATGGCGAAGTATAATCAGCGATATTAGCAGCAGGAACTTTTATTTTAATATCTAATAGTATTTTATATAAATCTTGTTTTAGATCAATCAACTCAATAGCATTACTCCAATAATCATCTAAAATAAATAAAGCTGTGTTTGGGTTAAATTCAAAATCACTTAATTGAGCTTTGACTCGTTCTGTTCTTAACAATTCTTCAAACACTAGACGTTTATGATATAAGTTTTTAAACTGCTTTAATTTATATTGATACTCATAATATTTATTTAAAACAACCAATTGAACATCTAGACTATCCGTTGTTTCTTTTGTATTTGACAATAAATATTGAGTGAGATAATATTCTTTTTTCTCTTTTTGATTGAACGCTAATGGTAACGATAAATTCATTCCAACAGAAATAAAAGAACGATTTGGCTGTGCTGCATTATACACATCGTAATAATTGTAACGTGTATATGCCTTTAAACTCACGTCTTTTAAATATGATGCCTGATACTTAGCAATTACTGTAGCGTCCGTTAATGTTGAATCTACTGGGCTATTATTGATTTTTTGAAGCAACTGCTGGATATTTAAATCTAAAATTGGTAGCTCAAAAGCAAAATTTCCCTTTTCTATATTCACCTGATTATAGTTTTGATATAAGTTATATTGAGCATTTATATCCGTCGTATTTTGAATATGCTTTAAATAATTATCTTTTGTAATATGCTTAATGCTCCATAATTTTTCAATTATAGGTGCTTGCTTATTATTTAAATATTTACGTGCATTTAATACTTCTATTTTTTTAGTATTGAAATACGAAATAATTTGAGTGGTTTGTTTATTTTGAAAAGCATTAAGATTATCAATCAGTTGTTTTTTTTCTAAAGCAGCATAATTCAGTTTTAAAATTTTGTTTTTAACCCTGTTTTCGTAAAATCCATTATTTAACAGATCCCAATCTAAGCCAGCAATAGCACGGCGTTTAAAAACCACAATTTCTTCGGGATCAACAATTGGCGATTTTAGATTTTCTTGGTAACTAACCGTTGCATGTAATCCAATATCCTTCTTATTAATTTTTTGTTGTAATTGATTTAATCGTAACTGTAATTGATTTTTGTTATTAATGCCAACTTTTTGTTCGATTTTAAAAGGCTCGGCCTTTAAAGTCAAAGAAGAATCTACAATATATGAAGAAAATGTTTTTGTGTTTAGCTCCTCCCAGGTATCAGACAAGTTTTTAATATAAGACGACACCAATTCATCTTTATTTTGCCCGAAAATTATTGAGCAATGGCAAAATAACAGCCATATTAAGATGGTAGAAGTGCGGATATTTTTACTCAAAATTATCATAGAAACAAAGGACTATAAAGTTACTCTTTATTTAAATATAGCTGTTTTCATTCGCACAATTTAAGTTAATGTATTGATATTCATTTACTTAAATTGTTTTAACCTTTTCAAAACACATAAAATCATCCATTTTAAGCGACAAAAAATAGTTTTTTATACGTTACAAATCAGTATTCATAAAAACAAAAAAGCCGTTTGCTGGCTAGCTAACGGCTTTTTAAGTACAAAAATCTTAAAATTTAATTTCCAAACTCACTAATAAATTTGATACGCATTAATCTTACTTCCTCTTCACTATATTCATCTTCACCTAATTCTTTTAAAATAGCATTGATATCGTCTGTTTCTGCTTCACGTAAACATTCGTAAATATCATCTTTTTTATCTTCATCAATCACTTGATCAATATAATAGTTGATGTTTACTTTAGTTCCAGAAGCTACAATAGTTTCAATCTCAGTTAACAAATCATTCATTTTCAGATTTTTATTTTTAGCCATATCTTCTAAGCTAACTTTTCTATCTATATTTTGAATGATAAATACTTTTAATCCTGATTTATTAACGACTGATTTAATCACCATATCGCTAGGGCGCTCAATGTCGTTTTCCTCAACATGTTTTTTAATTACTTCTAAAAATGGTTTACCGTATTTAGAAGCTTTTCCAGCGCCAACACCAGTAATTTTTGCCATCTCTTCCATCGTAATTGGATAGTTGATTGACATTTCTTCTAATGAAGGTTCTTGGAAAATAATGTATGGAGGTAAATTATTTTGTTTAGCAATTTTTTTAGTTAAATCTTTTAGCATCGCATACAATACTTCATCAGTACTATGTGAGCCTTTTCCGCCAACAATATCATCATCGTTATCACTTTCGGCATTGCTAAAATCATTATCTCTTGTAAATTTAATACTGAAAGGATTTTTTAAGAAGTCTTTTCCTTTGTCAGTCATTTTTACTAAACCATAATTTTCAATATCCTTAGCAAAAAAACCATTAACAATCGCTTGACGCATCACGGCGTTCCAAAACTTATCGTCTTTATCTGCTTCTACTCCTTCGCCCCACGTTTTTAGCTCATTGTGTTTGTATGATTTACCTGTAGCAGTTAAATTACCAATTAATAAATTAATGATGTCTTTAACTTTATGTTTTTCTTTACTTTCTTTAACTGCTTTGATAGCAAGCGTTAAATCGTCTTGCGCTTCAAATTTTTGTTTTGGATGACGACAATTATCGCACATCTCATTACATTTTGCATCATTAAATTCTTCGCCAAAATAATGTAAGATAAATTTACGACGACATGAAGAAGTCTCTGCAAAAGAGGCCGTTTCCGACAACATTTGTTTGCCAATTTCTTGCTCATTAACTGGTTTATCTTTCATGAATTTTTCCAACTTCATGATATCATCATAACTATAAAAAGTTACACAGTTGCCTTCACCTCCATCACGACCAGCACGGCCAGTTTCTTGGTAATACCCTTCTAATGATTTTGGAATATCATGGTGAATCACATAACGCACATCTGGTTTATCGATTCCCATACCAAAAGCAATAGTTGCTACAATGACATCAATGTCTTCCATTAAGAAACCATCTTGAGTTTTTGCACGTTCTTTAGCATCTAAACCAGCATGATAAGGTGCTGCCTTAACGCCATTTACTTGTAAAGCTTGAGCAACTTCTTCTACTTTTTTACGACTTAAGCAATAAATAATACCAGATTTACCAGCATTTTGCTTAGCGTATTTAATAATTTCTTTAATCACATTTTGCTTAGCGCGAACCTCATAATATAGGTTTTCTCTATTAAACGACGATTTAAATAAACTCGCCTCTAACATCCCTAAGTTTTTTTGAATATCGTGTTGTACTTTAGGTGTAGCCGTAGCTGTTAATGCCATTACTGGCACCGAACCTAATTTATCAATAATAGGACGTAAACGACGGTATTCGGGACGGAAATCATGGCCCCATTCTGAAATACAATGTGCTTCGTCGATAGCAAAGAAAGAAATTTTAAATTCTGAGAAAAACTCAACGTTATCCTCTTTATTTAAAGTTTCGGGTGCTACATATAACAATTTAGTTTTTCCCGACAACACGTCTTTTTTTACGGTTGCAATTTCAGATTTATTTAAAGATGAATTTAAAAAGTGAGCAATACCAGTTTCGTTACTAAAACCACGAATAGCATCTACCTGATTTTTCATCAAAGCAATTAAAGGAGAAACAATAATCGCTGTTCCTTCACTCATAATAGCTGGTAATTGGTAGCAAAGCGATTTACCGCCGCCAGTTGGCATAATAACAAAAGTATCCTGTTTATTAAGGATATTATTGATAATAGCTTCTTGGGTTCCTTTAAAGCCACTAAAGCCAAAAAAGGCCTTTAATGGGTCAACTAAATTATGCGTTTCAACTTCTGCAACCATGGTTTTATTGATTAAAATGTATGTTTTATTGAGTGAGTGTAGTGGTTAATTCTATATAAAGATATAATTAAATTTTCGAATAAAACAAAACAATTTGACAGTTAAATAGCATTTTCAGACTAATTAACTTTTTGAAACGATGAATCGATGAATTGATGTTTTTTGAAATCACTTATTTATAATAAGTTAAAATTTAAGCACTTATCCATTCTTAAATAGGCAATAATTCAAGCTTTTTTATTTAATACCTCAAAAAAGTGTGGCTTTTTTATTTATTACACATTATAAAATCCACTACTCTAACCTCTTCATTCTATGAAAACACCACTACGCAGCCTTTTAGTAATAGTTTTAATATCAGGAGGTTTTTCCTGCACCATACAAAAACGCATTTACATGCCAGGCTATTATATCGATTGGATGAACTTTGCCAAAACATCACCTCACCCTGAAAGAGAAAGAATGATAGGCTATTCTTTAAATGCCTATAATTCACTTTCTAGCAAACCGTCTCAAGAAAGCATTATTGATGCCAATCATCCTGATGATATATATTGTAATGAAGGAACTATTATTCATTTTCCAGATAATGCTTTTGTTTATGAAGATGGAAGTGATATTAAATGCTCGCAAGTTGCTATTTACGTGACCGAATTTTACATTATGTCGGATATACTTGCTGCAGGATTAACTACCACAAGCAACAAACGTACTTTGGCATCTGCCGGCATGGTTTATATTGAGGCAAGTTGTCATGGCGAGAAATTAAAGTTAAACCCCAACATACAAGTTACTGTTAAAATGCCCGCCTCTTATCCTGATAAAACTATGAAAGCTTTTTCGGGAAATTTAAATAATGGGATTGTTGATTGGAAAGTAAATGGCAGCATTGCTATTGAGGCTATAGAAAGCGTTCCTGATAGCGGCATATCTGACAGCCCAGCACGATTTGGAGATTATGAGTTAGAAGGCCGTGGAGAATATCAAGAAGGTTATATAATGAAATTGAGTAGCCTTGGTTGGATAAACTGCGACAGATTTTATAATATAGAAAAACCAACTAACTTAATCGTAAAAGCAGACTCTATTGAAAAAACATTTGTGGCTCTTATTTTTAAAGACATGAAATCTGTTTTGCCAGGATATGAATTTACAAATCATTCGGTTGAATTTAAAGGAGTGCCGAGTGGACACGAAGTAAGTGTATTAGCCTATCGTGTAAACGAAAAAACTAAACTAGTGCAGGTTGGACAACAAGATGTTATACTGGGCGATACCTCCTTAGTTCAGTTAAGCATGGAAAGCATGAATATGAATGATTTTAAATCATTGTTGAGTAGGTATAATTAAATTTATCTAATTAATTGAACGAAGCCTTTATGCATTTTGTCTTCTGTTGTTACCACATAAAAATAAGTTCCATCTTCACACATTTCTCCACTGGTAGTTCTCCCATCCCAAATAATCATATTATTTGTAGTTGTGTAAATTTTATTCCCCCAACGATTATAAATTGTACACTTTATGTTTGTGTGACCAGATAAATCTACTTTCCAAATATCATTTATCCCATCATTATTAGGTGTAAATACATTTGCTATTATTAAAGAAGAGCTCTTTTCTATTATTTTTACATCATCGACATAGTAGTATGCAGATTTATAACTATTGCCTATGCCGGGCACAAAAGAGTGTGGGAAATATAGCGAGGTAGTATCTGGAAAAGCCTCAAAGCTACCTATAGTTAAATAATTTTCATTACCATTTGCAATAAAATTCGAATCGCTTATTAATATCCAATTAATTTTATCTACATAAAATGCTGGAGATGTAAATTTTATTTGTGGCAAAAAATTTGGAACTCCAAAACTTCCTTGGTTAAAAACCGATGAGGTAAAAAGCACTCCTAAATTTTTAACAGCATAAATACAACTATCTGCTAGGCTAATATTAAATGAAATATAATATTTTGCTCCAGTTTTTAGTGGTTCTATTAGTTTAACACTTAAATATTCTTTAAATGTTATTCCTCCAACATATGTAGCTATTCCAGCATAACAATTACCGTGTTGCGCATTTTGAGAACCAATGAAATTTCTTGGGACCCCAGAAAAGGGATAACCGAATATTATGGAATCTTTATTACTACATATACAGAAATGGTCTGCGCTTCCATAATTTAAGGATGTGTACCAATTATGACACGAATAATTAATTGTATTGCTATGATATGGACAAGTGATAGTATCTTCAAAACTAGGATTAGGCACTAAATTTTGCTGTGCCGACATGCACCAGCAAAACAAACAGAAACAAATATTTAAAAGACTTTTTTTCAATTAATAAGTTGTTGTTTTTTAATAGTAGTTCTCGCTTTTTGCTTCGACTCCGCTCAGCATGACAGCTCGAACTGATGTTGTTTTGGTACAAACAAGCTATACTTAGCTTACAAAACCTTATACTAATATACAAAAAACTTAAAGATTCGTATCCATCTTACGGTAATGGATTAAAAAGAAGATGATGAAGGTGACAGAATACAGAATATTAAAAAAGAACCTGAAGCTATAAATGTCTAAAAACATAAAAGTAATCACACGCACACAAAACATAATGATGAATAACTGCACTCCCCATTGTTTCATATGCCAAATACCTATTAAAGAAACAAACTGAAGCGTAATAATAATTCCTAAAACCATAGGCACAAAATCGCCCATGCGTTTAATAGATGGTGTAAACAACATCGGAAACGCCAATAACACCAGTACAATAGCTGTAACGGTAATGATACTAATGGATTTTGGACGTTGTACTAATGCCATATTAATTGGTTCTGTCTTCGGCAGGCTCAGACGCCCGCGTCATTATTGTTTTTAATTTGTTCTAATTGCTTCTACCGGATCTAACTGTGAGGCGCCATAAGCTGGAATAAACCCGCTAATAATTCCTATCAATACCGAAATGGTTAAACCTAAAATAATGTTTGAACGCGTTAAAGTGATTTCCATGTCTATTACCCCGTCGGCGGCAAAGGTGAGCAGGTAAATGAGTAAGAGTCCTATGATGCCTCCCATTAAAGATAAAAACACGGATTCAAATAAAAACTGAGCTAAAATAAAGTAGTTTTTAGCGCCTAATGATTTTTGAATGCCAATTAAATTAGTTCTTTCTCGCACCGACACAAACATAATATTAGCAATACCAAAACCTCCCACTAAAATAGAAAAGCCTCCAATGATAGCTCCTGCAATTCCCACTATATCAAACAAGCCATCAAAATTTTTGCTCAATAAATTGGTTTCATTTAAGGCAAAGTCATCATCAGCCATTGGCTTTAATCCTCTAATGCCACGCATAATACCTGTTAACTCATCTTTTAGCTGATCGTTTGTTACTCCTGGTTTTGCTTTAGCGGCAATAAATGGATCGCTATTTTCGGATTTCACATCCATAAACAATCTGGCAAAATTGTAAGGTACCACCGCTTGGTTATCCATGGTATTTCCCAACATGCTTTCTCCTTCTTTTTTAAATACGCCTATTACTTTACAATTTCTACCTGCTACTTTAATGGTTTTTCCAATAGGGTACTCATTGTTTGGAAATAAACCATCGGCAATAGTGTGGCCTAATATTACCACGTTATAGCCACCTTCGGTTTCATCCTCTCTAAAATAACGTCCGTCAATAATTTCAAAGGATTTTACCTGACCAAAACCATAAGACCAGCCAGCTACCAATCCATTTTCGATGGTATTATTGTTGCGTTTTAATACTTTTCGAGAGCCAATTCTAAATCCAATCGCTTCTACACTTTTTGCTTTTCTTTCAACTTCGGCTAATTCAGTAATTTCTGGAACTGGGCGATTCATGTATTTCCACCAAGGATAATCAGGGCCAAAAGTCCAAGGCCACTTCATCACAAACACGACGTTTTCTCCAAGGCTTTGAACACTCCCTCTAATATTTCTTTCTAAACTATCAACAATGGTAAACACCGTAATAATAGCAAAGATGCCAATGGTAATGCCTAATAAACTTAAAAACGTACGAAGCTTATTAGCAACTAAGGCTCCCCATGCAAATACAATGCTTTCTTTTAATAAGGTTAATACCATAGCGTAAATATAAATGATAATAAACTATAATGTAAGGTTTTTGTTTTAGCGGTTTACTGATAGGATAGAGGGTTTATTTATAACCACCTTCTTATAAGTAATCTTTAGTACTTTTTAAGACTTTAAAAGCTTATTCTTCTTTTGTTATTGCTCAATTAAACTTAAATTTGGTTTTTAATGCTTTATAAATGAAAATTCTATTTTCCATATTCACCTTGTTAATCATTGTTACTTTTGCATCGTCTTGCAAAAACACACATGCTTATGATAAATATGTGAAAGAATTGGATAGTTTAAAAGTTGTGCTACAGCAATCTGTAGATAATTTTAAAACAGTAGATAGTGCATCGTGTTTGCAAGCCTATACCAAACAATATACCTACTCTCTTTTTATTGATTCACACTTAAAGGATACCGTTACAAAAGTTGTAGCCGAAAACTTACAGAATTTTCATTCGGTTGAAAAAGGATTACAGGATTATATTGAATTACGAGCAACTTGGCTAACCGATGCTAATTTATCTATTACCCAACTACAGACCTTATCTCACGATTTAAAAAATGGAAGTGTAAATGAAGACGAAGCTATTGAGTTTATAAATGAAGAAAAAAAACAAGCCGAAAAAGTAATTGAAGAATTAAAAATAAATACAGAAACTATCAGAAAACATTTAGATGTATTTAATCAATCACTGCCTGTGTGCGAAGACTTAATTAAGCAACTGAATTCGGGAGTTTTGCCAGCGCTTGTAAACCCAACTATTAAATAAATGAAGTTTCGTCTTTTGATATTTATATTATGTTTAACAAGCTTTTCATCACTGGTAGCTCAAAAAGCCAACGATGAAAAATTAGCGATGCAGTTTTACGAGCAAAAACAATACGATAAAGCCGCTGCCTATTTTGATAATTTGTATGATAAAAATCCGGATGCTTACTTTACATATTACTACAAGTGTTTAGTAGAAATAAAAGAATATAGTAAGGCCGAAAAAATATTAAAAAAACAAATTAAACGAAACGAAACGGCTTTTCATTTATATGTGTGGTTAGGAAAATTATATAAAATTCAAAATAACCCCGAAAAAGAAAAAGAACAATACAATAAAGCCATTAAAGAACTCATACCCCTTCAAAATTATGTGTTTGTATTGGCTCACGCCTTTGAAGATGAAGAGCTTTACGACTATGCTTTAGAAGTATATAAAAAAGGACGAAAAGAAACGCGAGACTCTTATCCTTATTATTATGAAGTAGCTAACTTGTATAAGAAAAAAGGTGACTTAAAAGCAATGGTTAACGAATATTTAGATGCAATTGAATTTAGAGAAAGTGAAATATATACAGCTCAAACTAATTTACAACAATCATTAGGTTATGATGATAAAAATGGTGGTTTTAATAATCCGATTCTTAAACAAGAATTACAAAAACGCATTCAGCAACATTCTGATAAAACTATTTTCTCTGAGTTTTTAATCTTTTTATTAAATCAACAAAAAGATTTTGAAGGATCATATGTTCAAAACAAAGCCTTGGATAAACGAGAAAAATCGGATGGCACAAGATTAATGGAACTCGCTAAGCTTTGTATTAGTAACGAAAATTATGTTGTGGCCGAAAAATGCTACCAATATGTGATTAGCAAAGGAAAAGAAAATCCGTACTATGATATTGCGAATATTGAAAAATTGAATGCCAACTATTTGCAAATTACTAATCAGTCAAATGCAAATCCAGCTGACGTTTTAACTCTTAATACAAATATAGAATTAGCAATTAAAGAATACGGTGTTAGTAATTTAACAATCCCACTCATTAAAAAATCGGCTATTTTGAAATCTTACTATTTAAATAGGCCACAAGAAGCCATTCAAAGTTTAGAAGATGTGATATCACAATATACGTTTGATAAAAACATACTAGCTGAAATCAAATTAGATTTAGGCGACATGCAATTATTAGTAGGCAATATTTGGGACGCCTCTTTGCTCTATTCTCAAGTTGAAAAAGATTTTAAATATGAAACGGTAGGGCAAGCAGCTAAATTTAGAAATGCAAAATTAAGTTACTATGCCTCAGACTTTGCTTGGGCAAAAACGCAATGCGATGTATTAAAAGGAGCTACTACCAAAACCATTGCCAACGACGCTTTAGATTTATCATTAGTCATCACTGATGCTATTGGAATTGATACAAATGTTGTTCCCTTAAGTATGTTTGCCTCAGCCGAATTATTAATATTACAACACCAGTATGATAAAGCACTAGCAAGGTTAGACAGTATTAATAGCCTATTTAACGAACATACCTTAGGTGATGATATTTATTATAAAAAAGCGGAAATATTTAAACTAACTAATCATTATCCTGAAGCTGCTAAGATGTATGAAAATATTTTAGAATTTTATCCTACTGATTTATATGGAGATGATGCTTTATTTAAAGAAGCCGAACTATATGAACGTTATTTGAATGATAAAGAAAAAGCAAAACAATTGTATCAAGACATATTGGTAAAATACCCAGGAAGTATTTATGTAGTAGACGCCAGAAAACGCTACAGAGATTTAAGAGGGGATATTGTAAATTAATTTAAAACTGATAATATGAATAAATTTAATGTACTAATCACAATCTTTTTTTTAGCATTAACAAGTGCTGCTCAGGAACAAACGATTCAAATTACACCCGTAGTTCAATCGGCTGTAATTTATTTAGATGGCGCGGAATTATATCAAAACAAACAAATAAGTTTAAATGCAGGTCGCACACAAATTACATTTAATGGCATATCATCTAAAGTAATTTCAAAAAGCGTTCAGGTTACAGCAAGTGGTGAAGTCAATATTTTATCCGTTACCGATAAATTAAATTTCATGGACGCGGTTGAAAATTCTCCTAAAACAAAAGTGATTCGCGATTCCATTAAATTGCTAGATGACAATATTACCTTACTTGGTTTAGACAGAGAGGCTTATGAAATAGAAAAAAGCATGTTGGATAAAAACCAGGCTATTGGCGGACAAGACAAAGGCGTATCAATTACTGAATTAAAATTAGCTGCTGATTTTTATAGAAGTCGTATAAAGGATATTAATTCTGAACTTTATAAAATTGATAAAAAAACAAATTTATATAACGAAACTTTATCAAAATTAAATCAACAGTTATTCGAAATCAATGGTTCACCAAAAGGACCAACTGCTGAAATCACAGTGCTTGTTTCCAGCTCTATTAAACAAACTATCACTTTAGATTTAAAATACTTAGTGTCGGATGCCGGATGGGCGCCAAGTTATGATATTGTGACCGAAGATGTAAATAAACCTATTACTTTAAAATACAGAGCTAAAGTTTATAATAATACGGATGTTGATTGGAAAAACATTAAAATTAAATTGTCAACCGGCGATCCAATGAAAAATGCTTCAAAGCCGATATTAGAAGATTGGTTTTTAAATTTCAATACGCTGGATGCCTATGGAAATGTGAGCGAAAAATCTAAAGGAAAAATCGCTTCTTTATCTGATCAAAATATGTTGAATACAAGGGCTCAAATGAATTATAATAACAAAAATGAAGCTAATGACTTTGAACAAAAGCAACAAGTTCAAAAGCAACAAAAACAAGTTGTAGAGTTAAAAGAAATTGAAATATCTGACCTAAGTGCAGAATTTGACATTAAAACAGAATATACGATTCCATCGGATGCTAAACCTTACATCATCGATGTGACCACTTATAACTTACCTGCCAGTTATAAATACTTTAGCATTCCAAAAACAGATAAAAGTGCTTTTATGTTGGCGCGTATAACAGGTTGGGAAGAATTGGAATTAGTTTCTGGACCTGCGAATGTTTATTTAGGAGGAACTTACGTTGGACAATCTTTTATTAATACAAAAAGCACCAACGATACTTTAGATTTGTCAGTTGGAAGAGATAATAAAATTATGGTGTCCCGGGCCCAGCTAAAAGATTTTAATACAGAAAAAATAATTGGCAATAATAAAAAAACAACTTACGCATACGAAATCGTTATAAAAAACAATCGTAAATCAGCTATCACTATTGACGTTGAAGACCAACTACCAGTATCACAAAGCAGTGAGATTAGTGTGGAATCTATAGAATTATCTAAAGGAGAATTAAATCCATTAACCGGTAAAATAAAATGGACCTTAACCATTGAACCAGGGGAGGCTAAAAAATTAAATTTATCTTTCTCTGTAAAATACCCAAGAAACAAAGCGCTTCAATTAAAAAAGTACAGAACAATATCAGCACCCTCATTTTAATACTATGTATATATACAACGTAACTGTAAGCATTGAAAAAACATTAGCCGAAGATTGGTTAAATTGGATGAAAACCGTTCATATTCCCGATGTATTAAATACCGGATATTTTTCAGAAAATAAAATTTGCAGGGTATTAAATGTAGATGATGAAGGCGCAACCTACTCTGTACAATATACTTTCGAAAAAATGGAAGATATTGAAGCTTATCAAAAAAATCACGCCACGCGTTTGCAAGCAGAGCATAGCCAACGCTATGAAGGAAAGTATGCGGCCTTTAGGACACTTTTAGAAATTATGTAATGAGGTATATTGTTTCTATATTATTTTGTTTAGAGCTTAGTTTAGGTTTTTCTCAAAAGATTTTAGAAATAAATTACCATTCGTTATTTGGAAAAGAAAAATCATTTCAGTTTTTTAACAACTCGTCTTTAGATTACAAAATTAAGGGCGACTTATTTTATAAAACTCATAAATTGGTAAACATGAATGATAGTTTATTAATTTTTGACAATGATGTAGTAGTAAAAATAAGTGAATTAAAAGCTATTAAAATTAGGGGTGCAAGAATTAGTCACTGGTTTTTTACAGCTGGAATATTATTTTTTATAATAGACACAGGCAACAACCTTGCTAACGGGCATACAAAAATCGTTAATGAACAAGCGGTTTTAGTAAGCTCCATTTTAATAGTTGCAGGCGTAATTATTAAACGAATTCAAGATAAACATGTGTATATTCGCAATAATGTTTCTATAAGAATTTTAGATACAAATTATCAAAACTTAAACAAGTAACCATTGGCATCACCAGTAAAGGCAAAAAAACATTTAGGCCAGCATTTTTTAATCGACCTTAATATTGCGCAAAAAATAGTAAATGCTTTGCCGCAAGATGATTTAACTATCTTGGAAATTGGTCCTGGAACAGGAGTTTTAACTCAATACATGATTGAGAAAAATAATTTTACTGCCTTTGATATTGATATTGAATCCATCGATTTTTTAAAAGAAAAATATCCACAACATGCCCATAAAATTCATTTTCAGGATTTTTTAGAAGCAGATTTAAAGCCTTTTGCTAGCAAAGGAAATTTTAAAGTCATTGGAAATTTTCCGTATAATATTTCTACACAAATTATGTTTAAAGTGCTGGAACATAGAGCAGATGTGTCGGCTTTAGTTGGTATGTTTCAAAAGGAAGTAGCGGTGCGTATTGCGGAAAAACCAGGTTCTAAAGCTTATGGCATATTAAGTGTGATGCTTCAAGCCTTTTATAAAATAGAATATTTATTTACTGTAAGCGAACATGTATTTAATCCGCCTCCAAAAGTAAAATCGGCAGTCATTCGTTTAACTAGAAATACGACCGACAAACTAAATTGCGATGAAGAACTATTTTTTAAAGTCGTAAAAGCCTCTTTTAATCAGCGCCGCAAAACAGTTCGTAATTCTGTTAAAGTGCTAAGTGGAAATGCAACTGTTGATTCTATTTATTTAGATAAACGTGCCGAACAATTATCTGTATCTGATTTTGTTGCTTTAACAAATGCTATTGAACTAGCGCTTAAAAAGTAACTTCGCCTACAAAAGATTATTATTTACCTAAGTTATTATTTTAGGTTCAAAAGCTTTTATACCTTGGTATCATGCTAAAAAGAAATCAAAATATTCTTATTCATGTATTGGGGAGTTTAATATTTTTAAGTTTGCCGATTTTATTTTCGCCCGATTTTAATGAACAGCACTCGATAATTGACATTTTCACGAGTCGTCCTTTTCAAAGACCATTCGCGACCGCATGTTTGTTATTAGCCTTTTTTTATGCGAACTACTATGTATTTATTCCGAAACTTTATATTCCAAAAAAATATGTACTCTTTTCAATTGTAATTCTTGTCTCATTTCTAATTGTATTATTTATTCCTGAAATATTTATTATTGGAAGAAAGATGGGGCCACCAAATCATGAAATGCCTCATCATCCTTCTCCTCCTCCTAAAAAACCTTTTAGTTTATTAGTGAATCATAATCTTTTTCAATTTATTGGCGTTTTTGCATTCTCACTTCTTTTAAAAATAAGAGAACGATTAAAGCGAACTGAAGCAGAAAAAACAAATGCAGAATTGTCTTATCTTAAAGCTCAAATCAATCCGCATTTTTTATTTAACACTCTAAATAGCATCTACTCTCTAGCTATTTTAAAAAGCGACAAAACAGCTGACGCTGTTGTGAAACTATCAGATATGATGCGCTACGTGTTAAATGACAGCAATGCCAATTTTACTGCTTTAGAAAAAGAACTAAATTATATAGCAAATTATATTGATTTGCAACGAATGCGCTTAACCCCTAATGTGAAAATGGAATATACTTGCGAAGGAAATATATTCGATAAAAAAATTGCTCCATTAGTGTTAATTCCATTTATTGAAAACGCATTTAAACATGGCGTTAACTCAGAAGAAGATTCTGATATTGACATCAAGATAAATATTACAGATACTGAGTTAGTTTTAAACGTAAAAAATAAATGTGTAACAACAAATAATAATACATTAAATAAAAGTGGATTAGGCATCGAAAACACCAAACAACGCCTTCATCTTTTATATCCAGAAAACCACTCACTTGAAATTTCAGAATTAAATAATTACTATATTGTAGGACTAACTTTAAACATCCATGATTAAAGCATTAGCCATAGATGATGAGCCTTTAGCATTAAGTGTGATCGAAAGTTTTTGCTCACAACTAGATTATATTGATCTACAAAAAACTTTTACAAAACCTAATGAAGCTTTAAAGCATTTAAATAAATATCCAGTTGATTTATTGTTTTTGGATATCCATATGCCTTCTTTAACTGGCATTGATTTTTATAAAAATATTGGACAAAATACTTTAGTTATTTTTTGTACGGCACATGGACAATATGCCGTGGAAGGATTTAATTTAAATGCATTAGATTATTTACTAAAGCCTTTTACGTTTGATAGATTTAAACAAGCTACTGATAAAGCTAAAGATTATTTTGCTTCAGTTTCAAATCAAAAAACACAACATATTTTTGTTAGAGCTGATTATAGTTTGCAAAAAATTATGTTAGATGATATTATTTATATTGAAGCCTTAGATGATTATTTAAAAATATATGTCAATAAACAAAAAACCATTGTAGCTAGAATGACAATGAAAGCTATGTTGGAAAAATTACCTAAAACAGAATTTTTAAGAGTACATCGTTCTTTTATTGTGCCTATTAAAAAAGTAGAAAGTTTAAGAAATAAAACATTGCAACTAGGCGATAAAAAAATTCCTGTTGGAAATAGCTTTGAAGAAGAGGTATTGAAATATTTTCATCCTTAACCGCTGAAAAAAGGTTTTTACCTCAAAAAATTGTTCGCCGAAACGAATTAATATACATTTAATTAATAATTAATTTACAAACTTTATCAAATGAAAAAAGTATTAAAAAACACATTATTTGCCATTATGCTAACACTAACAGCTACTGACGGTTTTTCGCAGCAATGGGATGGGTTAACCCTTTATAGCAATGGTAATGCAACCGCAGCCTATTTAGTAGATACAAATAACGTCACTATCAAATCATGGACAGGATTAACAGGCGGCACGGGTTATTCATCTTACTTAGCCCCAGGAGGAACTTTAGTTAGAAGTGTAAAAGTAACTAACTCTGTATTTAATGGCGGTGGTGCTTGTGGAAAAATGCAAAAGATTGATTATAACGGAAATCTTACATGGGATTACACTCACTCATCAACAACTTATTACACTCACCACGATCATTGTGTATTGCCAAATGGTAATGTATTAATGATTGCATATGAATTAAAAACTCAATCTGAATTAACTGCAGCTGGTGGAACTAATACTGCATTAACTTCAGGTATTTGGCCCGAAAAAATAATTGAAGTACAACCAACTGGAGCAACAACAGGGAATATAGTTTGGGAATGGCATGTTTGGGATCACTTAGTGCAAAATACTAATAGTAGTGGGGCTAACTATCAATCCTCAATCGTTAATCACCCTGAATTATTAAATATAAATTACCAATCACAAAAAGATTGGATGCATTGCAATGGATTAGACTATAATCCTATGTTAGATCAAATTGCCTTAAGTTCACATAATATGAATGAATGGTATATTATTGACCATAGTACAACGACTGCACAAGCAGCATCACATAGTGGAGGAAATTCTGGAAAAGGTGGGGATTTTTTATATCGTTGGGGAAATCCAGCAGCGTATCAAGCTACAGGAACAAAATATTTAAATGTAACTCACGACGTTCATTGGATTCCAGAAGGACATCCAAACGCAGGAAGATTAGTTGGTTTTAATAACCAAGGCGTTTCATCCTCTCAATCATGTGTAGATCAAGTTATAACTCCTTATGATGGAAATTACAATTACAGTATAACCCCAGGCTCAGCATATGGACCGTCTATCTACGATCAACGAACAACTGGATTTGGCTATACTAGTAACGAAGGAAGCTCAGAACAATTACCAAACGGAAATACATTAGTATGTGTTTCCATTTCAGGAAAAATATATGAAATAACGCCATCAGGTGCAATTATTTACACAATTACAACAGGCTCAAAATCATCTCAAGCTCACCGTTACTCAACTTGTTATATAAATAATACAGCTCCTTCTCAACCAACAATTTCTGTTAGCGGAAATGATTTAACAAGCACAACTGCTTCAACATACCAATGGTATTATAATGGAAATTTGATAAATGGTGCTACTTCTCAAAATTATACTCCTACACAAAGCGGCATTTATGTTGTAAGAACAACTGATGTAAATGGCTGTGTAAATGTTTATTCTTCTGGGTATGCATATTCTGTTACAACTACAATTAATGATATTGAAACAAAAAATATATCAGTATATCCAAATCCAACAACTGGCATTATTGATATCGACTTTAATTTTCAAAATCCAAATTCGGTACATGTTATGGTATATGACGCCTTTGGAAAAATTGTATACGAAAATAATAACATTGCTAAAGTTGATTTAACAGAATTAGCAAACGGCATTTATACCATGTCTATTTCATTAGACAACAAAAAACCAACATACAAAAAAGTAGTATTATCAAAATAAAAACAATATGAAAAAAACAATATTTCTTTTTGCAGTAATATTTACAACATTACACCTATCAGCCAAAAAGGTAAAATTTGCTGTTGACATGACTGGTATAATAACAAGTAGCCTTGGTATTCATGTTGTTGGGGATTTTCAAGAAGTTGCTGGCTTTCCTTTAAATTGGGATCCAGCAAGTGTTACCTTAACTCAAGAAGGTTCTACAAATATTTATAGCACAATTGTAACCATTCCAGCATTTACAAAATATGAGTACCGTTTTGTAAACGGAGATCAAACTTATGAATCTGAGTTTGTACCTGATGAATCACGCGTTGGATATAACTTTAATGATAATAGATGGTTATATGTAGATTCATTAGCAAATGATACCTCTTTTGTTGGCGCTATTTTATTTGGCGGAAATGCCCCCGCTGGATATAATTTAATTAGATACAAGTTAAATATGAATAACGCTTTGCCTCTTTCGGCAAACGGAATACATGTAGGCAGTAGCAATGATTTTTTTAGTCCTACAAAAGTTAGGTTATATAGTTTTGGTGATGGAATATTTGAAATAATAAATTACTATCCAACTGGAACGTATAACTTTATATTTTTTAATGGAAACACTGTAGGAACATCTGAAACAGTTCCTGGTGGCTGTTCTGTGTTTGGCAATCGAGAAATAACTCTAACAAAGGACTCTGTGCTACCAGCTTTTTGTTTTTCAAGTTGTACTGAATGTTTAAACGTATCTGTAAAGGAAATAGCAAATACAGTTTCAATGTTTCAAGCATATCCTAATCCTACAAAGGAAACACTAACGATTCAATCTTCAGGTAAAACTTTAATTGAATCTATTTCTATCTATAATTTAGCTGGCGCCCTAATTGAAACATTTAAAAATATTAACCAAACTATATACACAGTTTCTAATATAAAATTATCATCCGGCTTGTATACAATTTGTGTTACTAATACGGAGAAACAAAATCAATATTTAAAATTAATTGTTGAATAAAATGCAACTAAAAATAATCTCTTTTATTATTGTATTAATTTTGTGCGGAAAAGTTTCCGCACAAAATTTTTATGACCTTAACACTATTCAAAAAATTGAAATACAATTTTCACAGCCAAATTGGGACTACCAACTAGATACTGCTAAAGCTGGTACCGAAGGATATATCATGGCGGCATCAGTTACTATAAACGGAAACTATTTTGATAGCGTTGGCGTGAAATACAAAGGCAATAGTTCATACAATCCAACAAATACCAAAAACCCTTTACATATCGAATTAGATGGATTCAAAAATCAATCTTACCTAGGAGTTAAGGATATTAAATTAGGGAATGGGTACGCAGACCCTTCCATGATAAGAGAAGTATTAGCTTACGATCTCCTTAAAAACTATATGCATTGCCCACAAGCAAATTTTGCTAAAGTATATATCAATGGCACTTATTCTGGTGTTTATTCAAATGCCGAAAGTATTGGAAAATCATTTTATGCAAATCATTATTTTTCTTCAAATAATACGGCTATAAAATGTAATCCAATTGTAAACCCAAGCACTAATACAAAATGTAACTTAAAATATTTTACAACAGGCGATAGCTCAAACTACTTTAATTTTTATGAATTAAAATCTAACTACGGTTGGAATCAACTTCGAGCACTATGTGATACGATGACTAATTTTCAATCTATGGCAAGCTCTAATATTGATATTGATAGAGTGATTTGGATGTTAGCATTTAATAATGTAATTGTAAATCTAGATAGTTATAGTGGAGCTTTCTGCCAAAACTACTATCTATATAAAGATCATACAAACCATTACAATCCTACCATTTGGGATTTAAATATGAGTTTTGGTGGATTTCCCTTTTTAGGAAATAGCAATAGTAGTTTAGCTCAGTTGTCGATTACCAATATGCAACAGATGCCTATTAATATTCATGCTACAGATGTGTATTGGCCGCTGATAAATATTATTAATAGCAATTCACAGTACAAAAAAATGTTAGTGGCACATATGCGAACGATTACTAACGAATACATTGCAAGTAATTTATATACAACTAGAGCTCAACAATTACAAACATTAATTGACACATCTGTGCTCAGCGATAATAATAAATTTTATAGCTATTCAAATTTTCAAAATGGATTAACTCAAAATGTATCAGTAGGAAGTTACTCCGTTCCTGGTATTAGTAATTTAATGAGTTCTCGTTTATCCTATTTACAAGGAACTTCTGATTTTAGCTACACAACACCAACTATCACAGCTGTGAGCGCAAGTAATAATTCTCCTACTATCAATTCTACTGTTTCCATAAGCGCAAATATTATAAATACAAATACCGTTTATCTTGGTTATAGAGCACAGACTCAAAATAAATTTACGAAAACACTCATGTATGATGATGGCGCACACAACGACGGCGCTTCAGGTGATAATGTTTACGGGGCCAATATTAGTGTTACTTCTGGAGAAACTGAATATTATATTTTTGCAGAAAACACAAATGCGGGTATTTTTTCACCAGAAAGAGCCGAGCATGAATTTTATGTGCTACAAACAAGCATTGCTCAGCCAACTTTAGGGCAAGTAGTAATTAATGAATTTCTAGCCGCTAATAATTTTGGGCAGACGGATGAAAACGGAAAACACGAAGATTGGATTGAATTATACAATAACACAAACTCTGTTTTAAATTTAAGTGGCCTAAATTTATCAGATGATTACATTAATCCAACAAAATATACTTTTCCAAACAACACAATTATTCAACCAAATAGTTTTTTTACAATTTGGGCTGATGAAGACAATGTAAATGGAACAACGTTACATTGCAATTTTAAACTATTAGATAGTGGAGAAGAAATTATGTTTAGTAACGGTACAACAGTTCTAGATAGTGTGCGTTTTGGATTTCAGGGCGCAGATATTTCAATTGGTCGCTGTCCAGATGGAACAGGTTCTTTTGGGTCGACAACTATCCCAACATACAATGCAATAAATTGTGCTGTCAGTGTTAAAGAATTAACTTACGAATCAATTCACGTAAATGTATTCCCAAATCCTGCTAGTCAATCCATTACAGTTGAAATAAATTCACAAGAAGAATTACAACTTTTAATAATTAATTCTTTTGGCCAAGAAATTTACAAAGAAAAAATAGAAGGAATTAAAGAAATAAATACCTCAACATTTAGTCAAGGTATTTATTTTATTAAAGCATCAGATACAATTATTAAATTAGTAGTAACCCACTAATTATTCGCTAATATCATACCTATAGATAGGTTCAATATCTCCTTTGTCATCGTAAACTGCTTTTAACTCGGTAATTAAACCGCTATTTAGTCCATATACCCAACCATGAACAGCAAGCTGTTTACCTTGAGCCCAAGCTCCTTGTACTATTTTTGTTTTTGCTAAATGTTGAACTTGTTCAATAACGTTTAATTCTGTTAATCTATCTGCTCTTTTATCATCATCAGAAATATTGGTCAATTCTACTACATGCTTTTGGTAAACATCTTTAATGTTTCTAAGCCAATTATCTACCAATCCATAGCTTCCATTTCCCATTGCTGCTCTCACCCCACCACAGCCATAATGGCCGCAAACTATAATATGCTTTACTCCCAAAACTGTAACTGCATACTCTAGCACACTCATTAAATTAACATCAGTATGTACAACTAAATTTGCTATATTTCTATGGACAAACATTTCTCCACTTTCTGTATTCGTAACTTCGTTAGCTGGCACACGACTATCGCTACAGCCAATCCACAAATAATCAGGCTTTTGACCTAATGACAATTTTTTAAAATATTCAGGGTCATCAAATTTTTTCTCTAATGCAAATCGTCTATTTCCGTCAATTAATTTTTGATACGCTTTATCCATAATTTTAATATTTATATTTAATTAGTTCAACTTCTATATTTCTTTTTTTGGCAGTATTAATAAAATCATCAATTACATCTTTTGAATCTCTATTTATTTTTTTATTGATACTTGCATCAATTATTACCTTACTCTCAGGCTTTATGTTTCCAAAAAAATTAATTAAGTAACCTTTATTAAAAAACGTCACATGTTGGGGCAGTTTTATTAAATAATACAACTGTTCGTCCATAACATCACTACTCGCTTCAAATGAAGACTTTATATTATCGCGAATAATATAAATAATGGATACTATAACTCCAGCACAAACACCTTTCAATAAATCAGTTACAAGCATCACGCCAATAGTTATAACAAATGGAATAAATTGCTCATAACCAAACTTCCATTGCTCTTTAAAAATAGCCAATTTAGTTAATTTGAAGCCAGTCATAATCAAAATGGCAGCAAGACAAGCGTTAGGGATTAATGCTAATAAGTTTGGTAAAAGCAATACGCTTATTAAAAGTAATGACGCATGAATAATAGCTGATAGTTTTGACTTAGCGCCAGAATTAATATTTGCCGAACTTCTTACAATAACTGAAGTAACTGGTAGCCCACCAACAAAGCCGCAAGCTATGTTGCCAATACCTTGAGCCAATAACTCCTTATTAGTATTTGATTCGTTTTTATCTGGATCTAATTTATCAACCGCTTCAATACCCAACAAAGTTTCTAAACTTGCTACTACAGCCAATGTAAAAACAATCATCCAAAATTTACTGCTATTTGCAAAACTAAAATCAGGAAAAAACAAATTGGCGTGCAAATCACTAAATGAAGCAATGGTTGGCAAATTAACCAAATGAATGCTGTCAACAGCTAAAAACGCGTTACTTTTGAAGGAGATGGTTAATAAAATGCCAAATATTACTGCTAGGAGTGGTCCGGGCAAATTGGACAATATTTTATCTTTTTTATAAAATTCTTTTTCTGCTATTATCAAAACAGCAAATGATACAACCCCTATTATTATAGCTCCAGGTGTTATAAAATTAATCATGTGTATTAATTCAGTGAATGAATTTTCACCATCCATTTGAATAAACTGCTCATCTCCTTCTGGGTCATTATCGTAACCAAACAAATGTGGTATTTGTTTAATAATTAAAATAATACCAATGCCTGCCAACATGCCTTTTATAACTGCATTTGGGATATAGTTACTAATAGTCCCTGCTTTTAAAACGCCAAGTATCATCTGAAAAACACCCGCAAATACAACTGCAGCTAAAAAAGCTTGATAGCTACCCAATTGAGCTATAGATGCTAATACAATTGCAGTTAATCCAGCTGCTGGGCCAGAAACACTATATTTTGAACCGCTAAAAATGGTAACTAGAATTCCTCCTATTACTCCTGCAATGATCCCGGAAAATAATGGAACCTTACATGCCATTGCTATACCTAAACACAAAGGTAGCGCAACTAAAAACACCACTATACCTGCCTTTATATCGGCAAATAAATTTTTTTGAAACATAAATGATTTTTAAATTTTAATTAATAATAATATCTACAGTAACTGCAGTGTCAGAATTATATTAAAATTTTGGGAGGTGGTATTAATATTTTAAGAGTGCTAGACGGAATCTCATCTTCTAAATGATTCCAGAAAGAAACACTTTTTGAAGAATGAAATTCGTTATTAAAACCACAATTACTATATAACAAATCTTCCTCATCAACAGACTCATCACTATCGTGAGATTTTTCCTCTTCCTCTTCTGTAATTGGGTTTTGCTGACTTTGATTTTTAAAAACTTTCGACTCCTTGCATAATTGAATAACAGAAGCCTGAATCGTTAACGAACATACGCTAAAAATGAAAATGAAAATGAAAATATGTCTAATCTTGTTATTCAAAATATTTACCTAAACAAATGGGGTTTTTATCTACTAAAACAGCGCAAATTAGGTAAAATATATGTAATTTAGTTAAATTTAAAGATTATTTAACATTGTTTTTTTATTACTTAAACTTATGAATAGAATTGTAATCATACTTATTTTAGCATTTGCAAGTTTTATTTCTTGCAAAAAAGAACCAGGCGAAGGTGGATTTGCATCCATAGAAGGGAAAGTCCTTTTAAAAAATTATGATGCAACCTATACCATTTTACAATCCGAATATTATGCTGCTGGAGAAACCGTGTATATTATTTATGGAAATGGAACGGAGATTGGTAACACAGTTAAAACCTCTTATGATGGTTCCTTTAAATTTAACTACTTAAATAAGGGTAACTATAAGGTTTATGTTTTAGGGGAAGATCCTACGAAACCCTATTTATCTGAACCTAAAGAGGAATTGGTTGAAGTAACCATTAGCGAAAAGAAACAAAAAATTACTTTAGACGATTTTGTTATCATAAAATAATATGAGGATTTCCTTTATAATTTTATTTATTTATTGTTCTTGTCTCTCGCCATTATCTGCGCAAATAAGGCAAGATGCTGGTATGTGGGCTACACTCACTATACAACATGCCTTAAATAAAAAAATTAATTTAGTGATTGATGAAGAGTTTCGTTTAAAAGAAAACTACCAGCGAATCAACTTATTTTACACAAACATCGGTGTTGATTATAAAGTAAATAAATTCCTAAAAATCAGTCCTACTTATCGTTCAATACAGAAAAAAAAATTAGATGGAAATTATAGCTACAGACACCGATTAATGTTAGATGTAACAGTAAAGAAAAAAATAAAAAAAATAACATTAAGCGAAAGAGTTCGGTACCAAATTGAAGTTCAAGATTTCTATACAAGTAAAAAGGGTAAGTTTCCTGAACAATATTTGAGATTTAAATCAGACATTAAGTATGATATGGGTAAAAAAATAACTCCATATTATTCTATTGAATTTAGGTACCAAATCAGAAACCCTCGAGGAGATGGTCCTGTTTACGATAACGGTTTTCATAGGGTAAGAAATGTTTTAGGTGCCGAATATGAAATAAATAAAAAAAACTCCATTAACCTATACTATCTATTTCAAACAGAATTTAATATTTCTACACCAGAAAGTATCTATATTTTAGGAATAGCATATACTTTGACTATTTAAGTATAAAAAAAATTTACTCCTCAAAATGTGAACTATTCACCTATTTTATATAAATTTAAAGTTAATAAACCATTACCTTTATATTAAGCAACTAATGAAAAGACTATTTTTAAATCTTATACTTTTATCATCCATCAATTTGATGGCACAATGGAGTACAAATAGCGCAATCAATACTCCAATGTCGTCTGCCCCTAAATCCCAAGGCAATTCACACTCTGTATCAGACTCCAAAGGAGGTGTTATAACTTCTTGGGACGACACTAGAAACTCAACCACAAATTCAAGTGATATTTATGCACAACGTATTGATAAAAGTGGTATAATAAAATGGGCTTTGAATGGAATTGTTGTAAGTTCTAATATTGCCACTCAAAAATCATCTGCTATTATAGCCTCCAATAATGGAAGTGCTATTATTACTTGGGAAGATAACAGAAATGGAAATTATGATATTTATGCTCAAAAAATTGACTCGTCTGGTAATATATTATGGACAAGTGATGGCATCCCAGTATGCTCAAAAACTACCAATCAAAAAAACCCAAAATTAGTGAGTGATAACGCAGGTGGCGCTATTGTTGTTTGGGAAGATTCTTTAAGTTTTTATTGGGATATATATGCTCAGCGAATCAGTTCAACGGGAGCTCAGTTATGGAATAGTAACGGTGTAAGTATTTGCTCGGCACCAAACGCTCAAGGAAATCCTAAAATTGATGTTGACGGATTAGGTGGCGCTATTATAACTTGGCAAGACAAACGTAATAATGTTGATTATGATGTTTATGCTCAACGAATAAATAATTCAGGAACTGTTCTGTGGACAGCTAATGGCGTTGTAGTGTGTAACTCAGTAAATACCCAAAATAATCCTCGAATAGAACCTGATGGTTCAAACGGCGCCTTAATTGCATGGGTTGATAAACGTAACGGACTAGATAATGATATCTATGCGCAGCATATTAATTCATCAGGCGCTATTCAGTGGGCTAGTAGTGGAGTAGCTGTTTGCGCAGCCACAAACAATCAAAGTGCATTAGATATAAAATACATAGGGGCCGCTGGTTTAATTTTATCTTGGAAAGATGAACGTTCAGGCGCAAATGCAATCTATTCTCAAATAGTCTCCATGGCCGGGGCACCACAATTAACTTCAAATGGTATTTTAATTTCTACTGGTTTAAAATCAATTAATCCAAACACCATAGTGGATGGAAATGGCGGAGCAATTATTGCTTGGCAAGATTCAACAAGTGTTGGATGGGACATTAAATCGCAAAAAATAAATTCTGCAGGAACTATTGTTTGGGCATCTGGCGGAGCTACAGTTTCTGATGCATTTGAAGATCAAATAAATGTGTCGCATGTTACTGATAATAATGGCGGAGCTGTGTTCGTATGGGAAGACCATAGAAATGGAACAAACTACGATATATATGCTAATCATTTATTTGATAACGGAACATTCTTTGTAGGCTTAAATGAATTATCTACTAATTCTTTACAAGTTCTTTGTTATCCTAATCCTATAAATCATAACTCCATTATTAAAATATCTAATAATCAAACTAATGAACCTTGGGAACTTACTATTTATGATACTTATGGTAAAAAAATAGCAACTACTTCATTAAAAGCAAATGAATCATACACTTTAAATTCCGATGACTATTCTTCAGGAATCTATTTTTATTCTGTTCGCTTAACATCATCTTTAAAGTATTCTAAAGGAAGTTTTATTTCCATCAAATAATCTATTTATGAAAACGATATTTCTAACTCTAATCTTTATTTCTTTAAATTTTATTTCTTTCTCACAAAGCAAAAAAGAAGTGAAACAACACAAAATTAAAGCTTCTGCTGTTTCAGTTATGGAAAACGGGAAAACCATTAACGAAAATAAAACCATATTTGACAGCAAAGGAAATGAAATTGAAGTGACTGACTACAACAAAGAAGGCGTTATTAAATCTATTCATAAATTCAAATATAATAGCGATGGAGATGAAATTGAAGATGAGCAATATGACGCCAACAATAAATTAGTAGAAAAGAAAATTACTAAATACAATATGTCTGGCGAAAAAACTGAGGAAAACTATTTTGACGCAACTGGTAAGCCAACAAAAAAGCATTTATATGTTTACGACAATAAAGGCTTAAAAACAGAGAGAAAAACAGTTGATGCAGATGGTAAAGTAATTTCAGTAAAAAAATACGTCTATATCACAAAGTAGATGCGAGAAGAAGTAACACATAGTTTAAATCAGTTTGATCCAATTACTCTTGAAGAAATGGAAGGAGTAAAACTCATGGACAGAACTGATACTAAATTCACTTTTAATATTAATGAACTTCCAAGCATTTTAGAAGAAGCGGAAAATTACTACAGAATATTAAGCGTAGAAGGGAATAGAATTAGCCGTTACAAAACATTGTACTTTGATACACAAGATTTTGATTTGTACAACGAGCACCATAGCGGGAAGTTAAACCGATATAAAATAAGACATAGAACCTATGTGGAAAGTAACCTAGGGTTTTTAGAGGTGAAGTTTAAAAACAACAAAGGCCGCACCTTAAAAACAAGAATTAAAGAAGTTGAAGTTCCTGAACTTAATACAGGAAAAGCATTTGAGTTTTTAAAAAAAATGTTGCCTTTCGACCCATTGATTTTATTACCCAAAATTTGGATTAACTATAGCAGAATTACCCTTGTAAATAAAACCTCTGCCGAACGCTTAACCTTAGATTTAAGTTTAGAATTCGAAAAAAATGGCAAAAAACAAATTCTTGATCAATTAGTGATTGCTGAAGTAAAACAAGATAGCAAAGTTGCTTCTCCTTTTATCAGTATTATGAGAAACAAACACATTCGCCAAGGCTCAATTAGTAAATATTGTTTTGGAATAGCAAGTTCTTATTCTGAAGTGAAAAAAAATAATTTCAAACAAAAATTGTCAAACGTAAAAAAAATAATCAACTTATGATGTTATTACAAATCGCTAGCGATGCTGCCGAAAGTTTTTCTGGATACGAAGAATTTCAAAAAATATCTGCTAAATTAATTTTCAGATTACTAATCGACTTATCAGCTGTTTTTATTTTGGTGAGATTTATCTACTATCCCATTTATAAGCATCGTGAGTTATTTTTCACCTATTTCATATTTAACATTATTATCTTTTTAATCTCATTCTTATTAAACAAAGTAGATTTATCAATGGGTGCTGCATTTGGATTATTTGCAGTATTTAGTATGTTACGTTATAAAACAGAAGAAATTGCTATAAAAGACATGACGTATCTTTTTTTAGTAATTGCAATTGGACTAGTGTCGGCAGTCACAAAAATTAAAGACACATCTGATAACATTGAATACGTATTTTTAATTGGAATTAATGCAGTGGTTTTACTTGTTACCTATTTATTGGAAAGTAATATTTTCATGAAAAAAGAAAGTGTAAAAACTATTTTATACGAAAATATTGAAATGATTAAAGAAGGGAAACAAGCTGAATTGTTAGCTGACCTAAAATTAAGAACTGGATTTAATGTTCACCGTTATTCGATTCATAAAATTGATTTTTTAAAGGATTCTGCTCAAATAAAAATTTACTATTACGAGGCATAAATAATAGCATTTACACTCATCCAACCAGATAGTTTACTCATTATTAAGTAAATTATCTGGTTTTCTTTTTATATTTACTTTAACGTAACATTCAATTAACTCAACACTTAATATGTATATGTTTAAACATTTACTTTATTTTATTTTTATCCTGTTAGCTTCCTGCTCATCTCAATCTGATAAAGCAGAACAATCTACATTACAAAATAATAATGCGCCTCAAACAGAAGCCCCTAGTGCAACTCCAAATTTTGTGTCGCAAATTTTTTTAGTGGATAGTTTAAATCCCAAGCTAGGTTTTGGGTATAATATTTTGGTAGATGGTGCACTATTCATCCGCCAAAACTCAATTCCATCTTTACCTGGTAATACTGCTTTCCCATCATTAGAAAAAGCTGAAATCGTAGCTAATCTGGTAATTAATAAATTGAAAAATAACATCATGCCCCCTTCTGTTTCCAAACAAGAATTAGATAGTCTTAAAATATTAACTCCATAATTCAAATGAAAAAATCACTTTTAATTTTTTGTATGCTCTTAATTTCCTATCAAGGATTTTGCGATAAATTTGTATGGAATGTAAAGACTGGCTACCCTGGAGTTGGAAGACACAGAGCAAGTGGCATTGGAATTGGACAAAAAGTATATTATGGCTTGGGTCATGTAAGCTCAGGTGTTGTTAATGTGGGTTTTCAAGATTGGTGGGAGTACGATCCTGCATCTAACTCATGGTCTCAAAAAGCCAACTATCCGCACCAAAGTCATGGAGCTGTGGGGTTTACTATTGGCAATAAAGGCTACATGGGGTCTGGAGATAGCGAAACTTTAGGGTCTTGTTACGACTTTTATGAATTTGATCCTATTACTAATACATGGACTGCAAAAGCTCCATGCCCATTAAGTAACGATGGTCATGTGTCATTCGCCATAAATGGATTAGGATACATAGGTTTAGGAAGTTCTAATGAACTATATTCTTATAATCCAATAACTAATGTTTGGACACTTGCTAATAATACAATGCCAGGGAGTTGGCATGGTTCGGCATTTGTAATTAATAACAAAGCGTATTATTTGCCATCATTTTCAAATACTTTGTATATGTATGATCCTGCAACAAATGTGGTAACTACAAAGGCCTCATTTATAGGTGTTGGGAGAATTGCGGCAGCAGGGTTTTCGGTTAGAGGACAAGGCTACATAGGACTAGGTACCACAGGATTTGACGGCCCGTATGATTTAAAGGATTTTTACTTTTATGATCCTATTTTAGACGTTTGGGATACGATTCCAAAATCTTTTCCAGGTGTCCGCCGTCATTTTGTGCCATGTATTACGATTGGAGATAATGTATATTTTGGAACAGGAACTAATGGAACTAACTTAGCTGATTTTTGGGCTTACGAATGGAAAGTTGCTGTTGGCGTAAACGAATATGATAAATCAAATTCAATTTCTGTTTTCCCAAATCCTACAAGCGATTTTTTAACTATTAATATAAATGAGGGATATCTTAATAAAAATCTCATCGTTAAAATATTCTCTCTTGAAGGAAAAGAGATCATTAGTGAAAACATAGAAACATTAAATCATTCCATTCCTGTTTCACATTTATCAAAAGGCGTGTATCTTATTTCGTTGTTAGATAAAAAAGAAATTGTGACAGCAAAAAAAATTATTATTAATTAAGTTATGACAAAAAACTCTATGAAGGGTCTTTGCACATTTATACTTTTTGCATTTTCAATTAATGCTTACTCTGCTTGGCAATGGACAAAGTTAAAGTCACTTGGTAATGGTAAACGATATGAGGCAACTAGTTTTAGCATAAATGGCAAAGGCTATGTAACTTGTGGTTTAGATACAAACGATAATTGCTATAATGATTTATGGGAGTACGACCCTGTGTTTAATTATTGGACTCAAAAAGCAAACCTGCCAGCAAGTTACAGAAGAGCATCTTTTGGTTTTGAGATAAACGGCAAAGGCTATGTGGGAGGTGGCATTGATGACGAGATTTCAAGTGTTGGGAATATTTTTAATGAATTTTGGATGTACGATCCAACATTAAATACATGGACTAGTAAAGCAAATGTGCCTATTACCGCATTTAGATCGACTGGAATTAGTTGCAACGGAAAAGGGTATGTTATTGGAGGCGCGGATGATTGGACATTATATAGTAATGTTTACGAATACAATCCTTTAACTGACAATTGGACTTCAAAAGCAAGTTTTCCAGGTAATCCAAACAGTAGCGGAGGAAGAGAAGCAGGGACAGGGACTTCTTTAAATAATAAAATATATTATGGCTTAGGAAAAGACGATAGTTATTTTCAAAACGATTGGTGGGAATTTAATCCATCAACAAATACGTGGACAAGAAAAACAGATTTTCCGGTTTCAGGAAGAACAGGTTCATGGGCATTTACTATAAATAATATGGCTGTAGTAGGTATGGGAAGCGACGGCTCATTTACCGACGACACTTGGTGGTTTGATGTAAATGCAAATACATGGAACTATACATGCACATTTAGTGGGGATGGAAGAAGAAGTGTTGCCGCATTTTCAATTAACAATATTGGATACATGGGAACTGGTAAATCATCTGGAGGAACTAAGCAAGATTTTTACAAACTTGATTCACAAGTTGGTATTCAAGAATTGAATAGCAATCAATCCTTGTTTTCAATCTTCCCAAATCCTGTATCAACTGATGATTTAACTATTGTTTTAGAAGCAGAACTTAAAAATGCTACGGCATCCATTTTTGATGCGTCAGGGAAATTAGTTAAAACTGAATCTATTAATGCTAAACAATTCAAAATAAATAGAACTGATTTAAGTGCTGGATTATATTTCATTTCTATTCAAAATAAGGATCAACTGTTATCTACTAAAAAAATAATTTTACTCTAATTTATTTATGCGATTTTATTTAAATATTTTTTTATTATTCTCCTTGTTTGGTTTTGCTACAACTCCCAATACTTGGGTAAAAGTAAGCGACTTTACAGGGAATCCTCGCACAGGAGCATCTGCGTTTGTTGTAAACGATAAAGCATACATTACCAATGGTTATGACGGCACCAACTACAAAAACAGTTTATACAGATACTATCAAAGTTTTGATGTGTGGGAAAAAATCACAGACTTTCCTGCTATGCCTCGATTAAACGCTATTTCCTTTTCTATCGGAGGCAAAGGTTATTTTGGATCAGGACAAGGATTGGTGCAATACACAAATGACTTTTGGGAATTTGACACCTTGTCTTTAGCTTGGACTCAAAAAGCAGATATTGGAGGAGCTCCAAGAAAAGCAGCCTGTGGCGTTTCACTGAGCGGAAAAGGATATGTTGGACTTGGTCAGGCTGCTAGTGGTTATTTAAATGATTGGTGGGAATATGATGCTATTGCTAATGTATGGTCAGCAAAAACAAATTTCGGAACAACAGGTCGAAAAGCAGCATGTGTTTTTACTGGTGCTGGAAACTGCTTTATAACTTGTGGTTATGATGGCGCATTTAAAAATGATACCTGGGCTTATAATCCAACCACTAATAGTTGGGCAACAAAACAAATTTTTCCAGGAACGCCAAGATACAATGCTACAAGTTTTACTATTGGAAATACTGGCTTTGTAGGCTTAGGGTATGATAATACTTTAAACTACGCACAAGATATGTGGCAATATAATCCCTATTTAAATACATGGTCACAAATAGCAAACTTTAGTGGAACTGCTCGTGAAGGTGCAAATGCATTTGTATTAAATAACGAAGCTTATGTTTGCTGTGGTTTTGACAACTCATACAAATATGACGTCTGGAAATATTCTCCAAACTTAGATGTTAGTGTCCATGAAAATCAAATTGAAAATGCTATTCAAATCATTTATCCTAATCCTGTTATTGATAAATTAAAAATTGTAGTGTTAGATAGATTTAAAAATAGCAGCATTTTAATAACTGATATTCAGGGAAAAATAGTTCTTCAGCAAAACATGAATAACTTATTAGAAACCGAAATTAATGTGAGTGTTTTAAAACAAGGTATTTATACTGTAAGTATCATGGAATCTTCTAAATTAATTGCGACCAAAAAAATAATTAAAACACATTAGAACTCATGAAAAAACAATTTTCGATTTTATGTATTCTTTTTTGTCTTAATTCTTTTTTTGGATTTAGTCAATGTTTTAATACAACTGCATATGGTTCTGCAACTATTACCACTTGTTCTAGCGGAACTATTACCACTTGTAATTGGGCAACCGAATACAGTTCTCTCACCTTTAATACTGTTGGTACTTATGCCTTTAACTCTTCTATAAGTACAGATTATCTAACACTAACTACAACAGCTAATGTGGTTATTGCATCTGGCAATGCACCGCTAGTTGCTACAATTCCTTCTAATGGAAATTACAGATTACATGTCAATACAAATTCATCATGTGGTAGTGATAATGTATGTAGGGTAACCACTTATGCTTGTGGAACAGCAACTACAGGAGGTTGTATTAGTACATCAGCTTTTGGAAGCGCAACCATTACATCTTGTAATTCTGGAACTATTTCAACCTGTAATTGGGCAGGCGAATACAGCCAATTGGATATAGGAACAACAGGTGCTTTTACGTTTTACTCATCAACTACAACAGACTATTTAACACTTACTGATGCTTCAAATAATATTTTATATGCTGGTACTACTCCATTAGCAGCAAATATAACATCAGCCGGAAATTACAGGTTACATGTTTCCGCTAACTCTGCTTGCGCAACCGATAATACTTGTAGAACAACAAGTTATAGCTGCTTAAACGTTCCGTGCTCCGGCGCACCAAATGCAGGAACAACAGCAGTTAGTTCATCTACAATTTGTGGTTCACAAAATGTAAACTTCAGCTTGGTTGGTTCTACAATTGCTCTAGGATTATCCTATCAATGGCAATCGTCGCCAAACAATAGTACTTGGACCAGTTTACCTACTTTCACAAATTCAACCACGACACAAGTTGTAAGTTCAACTACTTATTATAGATGTATTGTTTCTTGCGGAACATTTTCAGCAAATTCAGTTTCTAGTTTAGTCACAGTTGGAGGCAGCCCTTCAGGTGGAAATGCCATTGCTAGTTCTACTAATTCTTGTGCAGGAAATTCAATTACCTTTAGTTTAACAGGAAACTCCTCTTGGGCTGGCATTAACTATCAATGGCAATCATCTCCAAATAATACTACTTGGACAACTATTTTTGGAGCCAACTCTTCAACTACAACACAAATGGTAAATACCTCAACTTATTTTCGCTGTATATTATCTTGTGGTAGTAATTCTATTGCTTCAACTTCTGTTTATGTTGCTGCTGCTGTTCCTGTTACTTATGCAAACATTCCTTATTACGAAACATTTGATAATGTTTGGCAAAATGGTTGTGCTACACGTAATGTTCCAGATAATCTTCATTGGAGAAGTAGCCCACTTACTGGAGATAATGCTTGGAGACAACAAAATGATGGCATTTCAGCAAGTTGGACGTCGCCTACTGCAGGAAATGTGACGCCACATAGTGGAGCTGGTTGTGCAAATTTTCACTCTACGCAAGCCACTGCTAATGCAAAAGGAGACTTAGACGTATTAGTAAACTTTAATCAAAATGCAAAATACGCTATCTCTTTTTATTATATCAATACCAGTGGTTCAGACTTTTTAAATGTATTATTATCTTCAGATGCTGGTATTTCATATAGTATTAAGGGCTACTATCCTGTTCAAACAACTTGGACTAAAAAAACAATTTATTACAATGCTGTTAATACACCATCTTGTGTAATAAAGTTTAAAGGAAATGCCGATAATGGAGCAACTGATTTAGGTATTGATAGTTTATCAATTCGTTTAGTGTGTTTAAATCCTTCTATTAGCGCAACTACAACATCTGATACTTTATGTCCTGGTCAAACAGCGACATTAACAGCAACAGGGGCAACAAATTACACTTGGAGCCCAATTGGATCTACATCAAATACTGTTGTAGTTTCTCCAACTGTAAATACAAATTATGTTCTTACTGGATCTAATGATGGCCTTTGTTTTCCTACTACAAATGTTACAATACTTGTTACTCCATGTGCAATAGGCGTAAACGAGTTGGATAATAATCATGCAAATGTGTATCCTAATCCAACTAAGGACCTATTGAGTATAGATTTTTTAACTGAATTTTCAAGTTATACTCTAGAAATATCAAATGCTATTGGAGAACTAGTTCTGAAAAAAGAACTACACGATAAAAACTCTTCTGTAAATATTGAGGCTTTACCTTATGGCATTTATTTTTATCAATTAAGTCATAAGAACACTCGTCTTAAAATTGGTAAATTGATAAAAGAATAAATTCACTTTTTTTCAAAAAAAAGCCACATTTTTTTTGCTAGTTTAAAAAAAGCATTTATATTTGCAACCCGATTCGGGAGATTAGCTCAGCTGGTTCAGAGCACCTGCCTTACAAGCAGGGGGTCACAGGTTCGAACCCTGTATCTCCCACCACTAAAACCCTAGTAATACTAGGGTTTTTTTATTTACAAGCTTTTGAAAATGATTATCAGCTTATGAAATATATTACCCGAACCATTTGGATATTATCTTTTGTTAGCTTTTTCACTGATATAGCAGGAGAAATGTTATACCCTGTTATTCCCGTTTACCTCCAATCAATTGGCTTTTCAGTTGTATTTATTGGCATTTTAGAAGGAATTGCAGAAGCAACATCCGGTTTAAGCAAAGGTTATTTTGGTAAACTTTCAGATTCAACAGGAAAAAGAGTACCTTTCGTTCAATTTGGTTATGCTTTAAGTGCCATTTCAAGACCTTTAATGGCTGTTTTCACCTTTCCATTATGGGTTATTTTTGTAAGAACACTCGATAGATTTGGAAAAGGCATCCGAACAGGGGCAAGAGATGCTATTTTATCCGACGAAGCGACACCTGCTACAAAAGGAAAAGTATTTGGATTCCATCGTTCTATGGACACATTAGGAGCTGTTTTTGGTCCATCTTTAGCGCTTCTTTATCTTTACTTTTATCCCGAAAACTACAAAACATTATTCTTTATAGCATTTATACCTGGTACTTTAGCTGTTTTTGGCTCGCTTTTAATTAAGGAATCAAAAAATACCGAAGTTCACAATGAAATAAAAACAAAAGTTGGATTATTATCCTTTTTAAAGTATTGGAAAGAATCGCCAGCGGACTACAGAAAATTAATGCTAGGGCTACTAACATTTACTTTATTCAACAGTTCTGATATTTTCTTATTATTAAAAGCTAAAGAATCAGGTTTAACGGACACACAAGTCATTGGAGTTTTTATTTTTTACAACTTCATCTATGCACTATTTGCATTCCCACTAGGAAGTGTTGCCGATAAAATAGGCTTAAAAAAAATGTACATAGCTGGTCTAATAATATTTAGCATTGTTTATTTTGGAGTAGGCTTAAGTAATAATTTTTATGTAGTAGGGACTTTGTTTTTATTATACGGCGTTTACTCGGCTGCAACAGAAGGAATATCAAAAGCTTGGATAAGTAATATATGTGACAAAAAAGATACAGCAACAGCTATTGGAACTTATACAGCATTTCAAAGTGTACTAACAATGATTGCAAGTACTTTAACAGGATTGATATGGTATAATTTCGGTCCTAGTTTAGCCTTTATAGTAACTGGTAGCGTTAGCTTGTTAGTAGTGATTTATCTATCTGTATTTATAAAAAACCACAAATAGTAAATAAAATTAAAGGGGCAGCCCCCTGTACTTCTTTTTTAAATTGTGAGATATTTGATTACTTTTAATAAAGAACTATTTCGTTGAAAAAAGCAAGTATCATATTTTCTTTTATTCTTATTACTGTTTTTTCTACAGGAAGCTTCTTCATGCACAAAAGCTATTTAAAATCTTATAAAAAAGAATTTAAATCATTCGTTTCTGAAAACAAAACACGCACAATCTATACTAGTATTAAAATTAATCCCAGCGAATTATACACTAATTCAAAAACAATTGTTTGGGAAGACGAAAACAAGGAAGTTGTTTACCGAGGCATTTTATATGACATAGTTTCCATAAAAACTATTGGAACTAAAGTGGAATTAATCGCTGTTTCTGATGAACAAGAAATGGAATTAAAAAAACAATTCGCATCGCTTTATGATATAAATTCTCGTGATACAACAAAAAAACCATTTAACTTGCTTAAAAATTTCTTTGCCCTAAAATACATTGCGATTAAATCAACCCTCAACTTAAAAAATCCAGAATCATTTTTAAAACCTATATACACCTACCCTTCTTTTCAAACTTCTCAAGGGTTTCTATTTACAGAAACTCCTCCTCCTAATTTTTGCATCTAGTTGTGATTACAACTAATTTTTTATTCGAATTTACATTAGACTCAAGCACAAAAGCTTTGAGCTATCATTATTTTATTTTATAAAAAACTTTAAGATGCAAAAACATAATTTACTCCTATTATTTGTTGGAATTTCTATTGCATCATTCTCGCAAACAATTACTGTTAGTGATGAATCTACAAGAGAACCTCTACAAGATGTGGTGATACAAGATAAAAATAACAAGCAAATAAAAACGGATGTAAGAGGTAAGGCAAATATTTCGACCTTACTAAAAAATGATTCTGCCTTTGTTTACCAATTTGGGTACTCAACAAAAAAGATATTCATTACGGATGCTGCAGATTTTTCAATTGCATTATCTGCAAAGTCAGTTAATTTGGATGAAATAGTACTGTCCGCAAATCGAAAAGCTGAATCAAAAATTGATGTTCCTTACAGCATGGAAATCATCAAGCAAAAAGATATCGAATTTACAAATCCAGCTACGAGCGGAGATTTATTACAAAATACAGGACAAGTATTTGTGCAAAAAAGTCAAGCTGGTGGTGGAAGCCCAAGCTTAAGAGGTTTTGAAGCCAATAAAGTATTGCTGGTGATTGATGGTGTGAGAATGAATAATGCCATTTATCGCGGAGGTCATTTGCAAGATGTAATGACAATTGATCCAAATATGTTAGAAAGAACAGAAGTTGTATTTGGACCTTCTTCTACAATGTATGGGAGTGATGCATTAGGAGGAGTTATGAATTTTTATACAAAAAATGCTCAGTTAAGTTCTGATGATAAAATGTTGGTAAAAGCAAATGCCTTGGTTCGCTATGCCAGTGCTGTTCAGGAAAAAACAGGGCATATCGATTTTAATCTAGGTTGGAAAAAAATAGCTTCTTTAACCAATATAACCTATTCTGATTTTGGCGACGTGATGAGTGGTTCAACTAAACTTAATGGCTATTCAAATAAATGGGATAGAAATTTTTATCAAGAGCGAATAAATAATAGAGACACGATGCTTGAAAATTCAAATACCAATTTGCAAAAAAATAGTGGTTATAATCAAATAGACATCATGCAGCGTTTTCAAATAAAAACAGGAACTCATCTATCTCATAATTTGAATTTTCAGTATGCTAAATCTAGTTTTTTACCTCGTTACGATAGATTAAATGGAGATTATTCTGGTGGAAAATTCAGATGGGCTGAAAATGGATACGATCCTCAAAAACGTTTGCTTGCTGCCTATACACTAAACTTCGATAAAAAAACAATTCTGACGGATAACATAAAAATAATTTTAGCTTATCAAAAAATTGATCAAGATAGAATTACTCGCAGATGGCAAAAAACAGCCAAAATAACTCAACAAGAAGATGTTACTGTTTTGTCTGCCAACATGGATGCCTATAAAACTATTCAAGAAAAACATGAACTGCGTTACGGGTTAGAATTTACTACAAATGACGTACAATCCGCTGCAGATAGTGTTAATATTTTATCTGGAGCAAAAGGTAAGGCGCAAACAAGATATCCTGATGGTGGAAGTAAAATGAATTCGTTTGCAATTTATCTTTCTCATGCTTGGGAAGTAAACAAAAATTTTGTTGTTACCGATGGCTTACGATATACTAATACTAGTTTAACATGTAACTTTAAAGACACTACTTTTTTTAAATTTCCATTCACAACTGCTAAACAAAATAATCAAGCTCTTACAGGTACTCTAGGTTTTACATGGAAATCCGAAAACGATTACAAAGTAAGTTTATTGGCCAACACCGGGTTTAGATCTCCAAATGTGGATGATATAGCAAAAGTATTTGAAGCTCCTTCTGGTGTAGTTATCGTTCCTAATCCTAATTTAAAACCTGAGTATTCCTACAATTTTGAATTAGGAATAAGTAAGGTAATACAAGGAAAATATAAATTTGACATTAGTGGATTTTACACGAGTTTAACTAATGTTTTAGTAGTAAGAGATTACAGTTTTAATGGGAGTGATTCCATAAACTATCAGGGAGTAAATAGTAAAGTACAGTCTATGCAAAATGGAAATAATGCCTACATCCTGGGAGTTAATGGAGGTGTTTTATTTGATTTTAATAATCATGTCTCTTTTAAAAGTGTAATAAATTATACTTATGGCAGAGTAACCGATACAAAAAATGATACGGTTATTCCTTTAGATCATATTGCGCCTTTATTTGGACAAACTAGTTTAATTTATAAAACTAAAAATATAGATGGTGAATTTTTTATACGCTATAATGGCAAAAAATCTCTATCTGAATATGGTCCAGCCTATATATCTACTGAAGATAATATACAATACGCAACCCCAAACGGAATGCCAGCCTGGTTCACATTAAACTTTAGAGTTGGCATAAATATTACTAAAAATCTAAGATTAAACGCGGCATGTGAAAATATAACAGATAATAGATACAGAACTTTTGCGAGTGGCATTAACGCCCCGGGAAGAAATATCATTATTAGTTTGAGGTACAAAATGTAGTTTTTTCTATTGTTTTAAAAAGCGTCCTTCCCAACAGAAGGACGCTTTTTAGTTTAACCGATTTAGTAACAAAAATGAGGGGGTGCCCCCCTAATATAAATGCTATCGTTTTTTGATATTTGTTAGGTATCCCATTTTTAATCAACCTATTAATATGAAAACAATTTTACGTTACTTTTTTTTAATTTTATTTAGCGCATTTAGTTTTGCAATTTCTAAACTTAGTGCTCAAAGTAATAATAGCCTATCTTGGTCAACAAAATTTAGATACCAAAAAGCTTTTATTGAAAATAAAGGGCAATTCATTATTCCTGATGCCTTTGGCAATAACAGCCCTGTATTATATGCTGTAGACCACGGCAGCACCAAAATCTATTTCACTAAAAAGGGAATTACTTATTCTTTATTAGAAGCTACTAAAAAACAAAAAGATGCTCGTGAAATTGAAAGGGAACGTAGAGAAGAGTTCAGAAGTCCTGAAGAACATATGCGTCATGAAAAAGAAGAGCATCAATTAAAAGTGAAATCCGATCAGGTAACCATGTTATGGCAAAATGCCAACGCCAATGTTACTATTGAAAATACTGAAGTTACCTCTGATTATCACAATTATTATTTTAAGCAAGCTGATGGCGAACACAAAAATGTTTCAAACATCAAAGGTTTCAAAAAAATTACTTACAAAAACTTGTATCCTAACATAGACGTTGAATATGTGTTTCACGAAAAAGATGGTTTAAAGTACTCTCTAATTCTTCATCCTGGCGCAGATCCTTCTCAAATAAAAATGGTTTACGACAACCACGTGTCATTAAATGGCAATGGCGAAATTAGAATCAGTACAAAATTTGGAGATATTATTGATCACGCTCCTTTATCTTTCTATCAACAAAATACAGCATCTATTATTACATCTAGTTTTATAAAAAATGGAAAAACAGTTTCATTTCATTTAGCAAATTATGATAATACAAAAACTGTAGTAATTGATCCTTGGTCACAAACACCAACGTTTGCTAGTAACTGGGACTGTGTATGGGAATGCGAAAAAGATGGCGCAGGCAATGTTTACATTTTTGCTGGCGTTACTCCTGTTCAACTCTTAAAATATAATAGCGCTGGGGCTTTACAATGGACTTACAATACACCTTATGATACAACCTCTTGGATTGGCACTTTTGCCACGGATAATGCAGGTAATTCTTATGTAACAAATGGAACATCCGCAGGTATTATAAAAGTTAATACTGCGGGGACTCTTCAATGGACTACCGGTGGAGGTGCCTTAGCTGAATATTGGAATATTGCCTTTAATTGTGATCAAACTAAATTAATTGTAGGTGGTACTGATAATTTAAGAGGAGCAATATATGACATCAATACAAGTAATGGAGCTGTAACAGCCACAAAAATAGTTGCATATGGTTCAGCTTTCGGATTCCCTCCAAGTATTCAAGAAGTAAGATCTATAACATCATGTGGTAATGGTCGATACTATTTTTTAACCTTGGATTCTATTGGTTACATCAACCAAAATCTGACTTTATGTGGGCCAAACAATTCGGCTATATATAAAACAACTAGTACACATGGGTTTTCTTATAAGTGTGAAAATTATAGATATGATAATACTGGTATTATGGCTATTAGAGCCGATTTAAATTTTGTGTATACTCATAATGGCACAACTTTATTTAAACGTTCTTTAGCAACTGCAGCAATCATTGCATCTGTAGCTATACCTGGTGGTGCCGCCACAACAAGTTTAGGTCAAAAAGCAGTAAGTTGCAGTGGTATTGATATTGATGCAGCAGGAAACATTTATGTTGGTTCAACCAATGCTGTTACAAAATTTAGCCCTGCTTTAGTTCAACTAGGAACTGTAGCTGTGCCTTTTAATGTGTATGATGTGCATGTAAGCACGGCTGGAGATGTTATTGCCTGTGGTTCAACAGGTAATTCAGGCTCGGCTTCTCGAACTGGATATATACAATCCATTTCATCTTTAACAGCAAGTAATACATTATCATTAACTTGTTGTGATGTAAATATATGTCAGCCAGCTAACGTATGTTCAACTGCCGCTACATTTACCTTACAAGCAGCTACTGCTGGTGGAACTTGGGGAGGCACAGGTATTACCAATGCTGCTACAGGCGCGTTTAATCCCGCAACTGCTGGAGTTGGATCTCATGTAATTACATATAGCATAGCTTGCGGCGTCGGTTCTGTAACTGTAAATGTTCTTTCTTGTGGAACCGTTACGCTTTGTAACAATTCAGGCACTTTAACTGTAGGTGGCGGAAGCGGAAGCTATACGTTAGCCAGCACATCAACTTCTGTGAGTTGTGCGAGTTGTCCAGGTGGTGCTTGTATACCTTTTGTTTGTGCAGGAACAACTGTTCCTACATGGACCGCCTCTGGAACAACTGTTGTTGCGCCTGCTGCTGGTATATTTCCAATCAAAGTAACAGATACTGGAACTGGAACAACTTTTACGTTTACTACATTAGGTTCTATTCCAGCTTGTTCTACTCCTTCCTGCCCTACTTTATCGCTATCTGTTACCTCACAAACTAATGTCAATTGTTTTGGAACTAATACAGGAACTGCTACCGTAAATCTAACTAACGGCACAGGGCCTTACACATACACTTGGACTCCAGGAAACTTATCAGGAGCTAGTCAATCAGCTTTATCAGCTGGAACCTACACTATTGCCATTAAAGATGCAAATAATTGTACAGGAACGGGAACATTAACAATTACACAACCAACAGCAGCTCTAGCTGCATCTATCTCTGCTACTACAACAACAGGTTGTGGTGCAAGTACGGGTGGCGCTACAGTTACTGCCAGTGGAGGAACTTCTGGCTATACCTATAGTTGGACTCCAAGTGGTGGAACAACTGCAGGTGTTTCCAATTTAGGATCTGGAAGCAATTCAATAACCGTTACTGATGCGAAGGGATGCACAGTAACTGCTGTAGCAAACATTACAACAGCTGGCGGACCAACTCTTGCAGTAACTTCTCAAACAAATGTTAACTGTTTTGGTGCTAGTACTGGAACAGCAACAGTTGCTGGATCTGGCGGAACTGGCCCTTACACTTACACATGGACTCCTGGAAGTTTAACAGGAGCAAGTCAATCAGCTTTATCTGCAGGAACGTACACTATTGCCATTAAAGATGCAAATAACTGTACAGGAACAGGAACATTAACTATTACACAACCAACAGCAGCTCTCGCTGCATCTATCTCTGCTACTACAACAACAGGTTGTGGCGCTAGCACAGGAGGCGCAACAGTAACAGCAAGTGGAGGAACACCAGGATATACTTACAGTTGGACCCCAAGTGGAGGAACAACTGTTGGCGTTTCCAATTTAGGGTCTGGAAGCAATTCAGTAACCGTTACTGATGCTAAAGGATGTACCATAACAGCTGTGGCAAATATTACAACGGCTGGTGGACCAACTCTTGCAGTGACTACTCAAACAAACGTGAATTGCTTTGGCGCAAGCACTGGAACCGCAACGGTTGCTGGATCAGGTGGAACAGGCCCTTACACTTATACATGGAACCCAGGAAATTTAACTGGCGCTGGTCAAACAGGATTAGCGGCTGGTACATATACTATTAATGTATTAGATGCTAACTTGTGCGCTAGCTCAAACACTATATTAATCACTCAGCCAGCCTCTTCTTTAACAGCCGTTATTTCTGCAACTACGGCAGCTGGATGTGGGTTAAGTACAGGAGGTGCAACCGTAACTGCCAGTGGTGGAACTTCTGGATATACTTATAGCTGGTCGCCAAGTGGAGGAACAACAACTGGTGTTACAAACTTAGGGTCTGGAAGCAATTCCGTAACCGTTACAGATGCAAAAGGATGTACTGTTACTACAGTAGCTAATATCACAACTGCCGGCGGTCCTACTCTTTCCGTTGCCTCTCAAACAAATATTAACTGCTTTGGGATCAACACGGGAAGCGCTAGTATTACAGCTAGTGGAGGAACTGGTACAATTACATATACTTGGCTACCCGGCAACTTGTCTGGCTCAAGTCAAACTTCTTTAAGTGCTGGGATTTATACAATTAATGCCGCAGACGCTAACTCATGTGCCGCATCCATTACTGTTTCTGTCACTCAACCAACAGCAGCACTAAGTGCTATTATTTCAAATACAACAGCCGCTGGTTGTGGTTTAAGTAATGGTAGTGCATCCATTACGGCAAGTGGTGGTACGCCAACTTATTCATATAACTGGTTACCAAACGGAGGCACAACATCTTCAGTATCTAACTTATCTTCTGGAACCAGCACAGTAACTATTACCGATTCAAACGGCTGTACAACTTCAACAACAGTAACATTAAACTCTATTAGTGGTCCAACACTTTCGGTAGTTTCTCAGGCAAGTGTTACTTGTTTTGGAAGCAACACTGGAACTGCAACCGTTAATGCTACTGGTGGAACTGGGCCATATACTTATACATGGTCTCCAGGAAATTTATCAGGAACTAGTCAAACTTCTTTAAGCGCAGGCGTGTATACAATAACCGTAAATGACGTCAATCAATGTACTGGTTCAGGAACTATTTCTATTACTCAACCTACTGCCGGTATTACAGGGACTATTTCAACTACACCAACTGGTTGTGGTACTAGTGTTGGTAGTGCAACTGTTACAGTAAATGGCGGTACACCAAACTATACATATAGCTGGAGTCCAACAGCTGGTTCAGGAACATCTATTTCTGGTTTAGCGGCAGGTAACCATTCGGTATTAATTACTGACAGTAAAGGCTGTACGTTAACTGTGAATACTGCTATCAATACTTCTGGTTCTGGCCCAACATTATCTGTCCTTTCTCAAACCAATATTACATGTACATCTGGATCAACTGGTGCTGCCTCTATTAATGCTTCAGGAACTGCGCCATACAATTACACATGGACTCCATCAGGTGGAAATGCGGCTATTGCAACTGGATTATCGGCTGGTACTTATACTGTATTTGTTAATGATGCATCTGCATGTGTAAGTACTGTAACTGTTGCTATTACACAACCACCTCCAATTATTGTAACAACTACTTCAACACCTGCTTCTTGCGGTAGTTATGATGGATCTGCTTCAGTTAATGCCTCAGGAGGTACTGGTGGATTATCAGTACTATGGAGTGTAAATAGTAATAGTACAACTGTAACTGGATTATCTGCTGGAACCTATAGTGTGTTAGTAACAGATGCAACAGGTTGTACTGCAACAGGGTTTACAAACGTAAACTCTGTGGGCACATTAACAGTTAATGTTGGTAGTAACGTTACCATTTTTGAAGGACAAAGTACAATATTGAATGCGGCTATTCCAGTTGGCGCTTCTATTATTTGGACACCTACTACAGGCTTAAGTTGTTCTACTTGTTCAAATACAATTGCTTCTCCAACAGTTACAACACAGTATTGTGCTCTAACAACTATTGGTTCTTGTACTAATACATCTTGTGTGTTAGTGAGTGTTGAAATTGATTGTATCAGTAACACTGATTATTCTGCCCCAAGTGCATTTAGTCCTAATGGCGATGGCATTAACGATGAGTTTTGTTTACAAGGTTGGGATAAATGTGTTACCACATTTTATGTAGGCATTTACAATAGATGGGGCGAAAAAGTATACGAATCGGAAGATGCTGGTTTTTGTTGGGATGGTAAATTCATGGGCAACCCATTAAACCCTGCTGTTTTTGTATACTATATAAAGGCAACAGTGAAAGACATGGGTGAAATTATTAGAAAAGGTAACATCACGTTAGTAAAATAAGAAACATGAAAATAAACCTAGTAATATTAGTAACAGGATGTTTAATGTGTAACACATTATCATCTCAGGATTTTAATTTTTCTCAATACAACGAAAATCCTTTATTAATGAATCCTGCTTTAGCTGGAGCTACTAATGTCATGAGAGTTTCAGTAAGTTACCGAAGTCAATGGCAAAGTGTAACTACACCCTTTAGTTCTTATGGCTTATCGTTTGAATCAAGATTTAAAGCAAGTAATTGGGATAAAGCGAACGCTAAACAAACGATGACTTTTAAGAAATCGAAAAACAGAATGGCAGGTGGAGTTACCATTTACAATGACAAAGCTGGAGATTCAAAAATGGGAACACTCGCTACCAATTTAACATACGCCATGTTTTTTCCTCTAAACAAAAACAGCAATCTTTCTTTAGGTTTACAAGGTGGATTTGTTCAGCGTAAAATGGACCCAACAAAATTAATATATGGTGCACAATACAATGGCAACACTTATGATCCAACAATGTCTTCAGGCGAAACATACTCTCGTCAAAGTTTTATGTATGGAGATTTAGGAAGTGGTATGTGTTATACATTTAATCGCGAGGAAAGCTCTATTGCTGCAAATGACAGAATAATAGCACAATTTGGTGTAGGAGCTTTTCACTTAACAAGACCCAATCAAAATTTTATAAATGGCGAAAAAGATCGATTACATAGAAAATATGTGTTTCATGGTAATTTCTTATTTGGTATACCACATTCTAAAATAGGAATTGCTCCAAGCTGGATTACACAATTTCAGGGTTCGTCCAAAGAAATTAATGCGGGTATGATGATTAAATATTACATCAAAGACAATTCAAAATACACAGGTTTTTTAAAACAATCATCCATTGGTTTAGGAGCTTATTACAGAACTGGCGATGCCGTTGTATCTGCTTTATTAATTGAAACAGGTAGATTTGCGATAGGATTCAGTTATGATATCAATACATCTAAATTAGCAACCGCAAGTAATGCAAAAGGTGGTTTTGAAATAAGTTTGCGTATGATGACTCCAACAGCATTTTTATATCAACGCCATGCCTCTAAAACAATGTTTTAATTAGCAGAGTCTTTTATTTATTGTTTCGATAAAGAGCTTACCTTTGTGAATATATTATTTACATGCAACAACATGCTCTTATACTATTACGAGGCTTACCTGGCAGTGGTAAAACAACCTTAGCAAAGGTGCTGTCCGAAAACAGCACTTATCCTGTGTTTTCGGTAGATGATTATTTTACGAACGAAGTCACAGGAGAATATATTTTTAATTTTCAAAATAATCATTTAGCCTATAAGCAATGTGAAGCATTAACAAATGATGCTATGCAGCAAGCTATCCCTAAAATAATTGTGCATAATACATTTACGATGGCCTGGGAACTAGAACCCTATTTTAAATTAGCTGCTGAATATCATTACCAAATTTTTGTAGCAACTGTAGAGAATTACCACGGACACCAAAACGTGCACGAAGTAAGTAATGAGCAATTACTGAAAATGGCCGATAAGTATAAAGTGAAGTTATATTAAAAACAAAAAAGCCTTCTAATATTAAAAGGCTTTTTTGTTAAATGAAAGTCGAAAATTATTTTTTAGGCATTTTATCTTTTGGTATTAAATACACCACTGATAAATCCATATAGTTCATTGCGTTTTCAGGGAAATTACGAACGTTTAATTGCTCTAAACGGAAGTTCTCATCATAAAAAATTGGCATAAATGGCGCTTCATCTAATAATACTTGTTCTGCTTTTGATAACATCGCATAACGTTTTGCTTTATCAGGCTCAGTAAATGATGCTGCAAATAATGAGTCGAAACGAGCGCTTTTAAAACGCGTGTAGTTAATAAATGATTTTTCGGTAGCAGTAGCAGGAACGTGTTTACCATAAAAAATAGTTAAGAATGTTTCTGGATCTGGATAATCCGCAATCCAAGCAAAACGGAAGAAATCTACTTTACCTGATTGTACTTGCTCAATATGCTCAGCAAAAGGAACTGTATTAATTTCTATGTCAACATTTAAGTTTTCCTTCAACATTTTTTGTACAACTTCTGCAATTAAAATATTGTTACCACCACCACTGTTAATTTGTAAAGTTAATTTCGGAAAGCCTTTTCCATCAGGGTAACCTGCTTTTTTAAGGTATTCTTTTGCTTTAGCAACATCTAATGTATATCCTTTTAAACCTTTAAAGTCATATCCATCTTTTTCAAATGCTTCAACGTAAGGTACAATACCATAATCACCAGAGTTACCTTCTCCTTGCAATGTAAAATCAGCAATTTTATGTCTATCAATAGCAAAGTTAAACGCTAAACGAACTTCCTTTTTATTGAAAACATCACTCGCTGTATTAAACCCTAAATAATTTGTATTAAATGCTGTTGAATTTAAAATTTGGAATTCTGTTTTACGATCTTTAGCATGTTCTAAGTCTCCTAAAATTTCTGGTATAATCTCAACTGGTAAGCGGTATACCATATCTAAGTTACCCGATTTAAATTCTAAAATCTCTGCTTTTTTCTCACGAATAAACGTGTATTTTAATCCATCTAAGTATGGTAATTTATTTCCATCTTTATCAACTCCATAATAATCTTGATTTTTTTTCATGATTAATACTTCGCCTTCTTTCACAGTTTCTAAATAAAATGGACCAGTACCAACAGGGTGAATACGTAAATCTAAAGCATATTTGTCTAAAGCCTCTTTAGGATAAACCCAACATCCTGGCATAGCTACAATGTTTAAGAAACCAGCAAAAGGTGATTTTAAAGTAATTACTAAAGTTGTATCATTTACTACTTTAATACCAGAAACAGGTGTATTTTTTCCTGCTTTTGACGCTTCAAATGATTCGTTAGCACCAACTACACGGTCTTTAAATGTTACATCAAACTGTGAGTTGTTAGGATCAGCCGTACATAATTTATCGAAACATAATTTGAAATCATTTGCTGTTAACACTCTGCCTTTTCCGTCAGGAAAACAAGCGTCATCGTGAAATTTAACACCTTGACGAATATGGAAAGTCCATTCTGTTTGGTCGGCGTTAGCTTCCCAAGAACGAGCAATGGCAGGTTTTATTGATAAATCATTTTGATCAAATTTCACCAAACCTTCAAATAATTGCCCACCAATATGGAATCCAACTATTTCGTTTACTGCAATTGGATTTAAACTTTTAAATGCCTCAACCTCATTTAAGCGCATCACTCCGCCCATATATACGCCGCCTTTTCCTTCTGCACCGTCGTGATTGTCCTTTTTATCGTCTGAACAAGACGAACATGAAGCTAAGCTAAGTGTTAAAACACTAGCAACTAGTGGGATAAATATTTTTCTCATACCTAAGTACATAAGTTTATAGTAATGACAAATATAACCTAAAAATCTAAAATAACTAAAAAAAGTAGCCTAATTTGTTAAAATTCCATTTCCAGCAAAACCGGACAATGATCGCTATGCATTGCATCTGGTAAAATCACCGCTCTTTTTAAGTGTTTATCAAGGTGATTGGCAACTAAATTATAGTCGATTCGCCAACCTAAATTCTTGCCCCTTGAACCAGCTCTGTAACTCCACCAGCTGTATTGGTGGGGTTCTTGGTTGAAATGTCTAAATGAATCCGTAAATCCAGATTGGATAAATTGCTCCATCCACTCCCTTTCCTCTGGCAAAAAGCCAGATGTATTAGCATTTGATTTAGGGTTATGGATATCTATTGGTTTATGGCAAATATTATAATCCCCACATAAAATCAAATTAGGGATATTACTTTTTAAACCATCAATATATGATTGGAAATCGGCTAACCACTTCATTTTAAAGGCTTGACGATCATCGCCACTACTGCCACTTGGATGATAAACGCTCATTACTGAGCATTCTTGAAAATCTAAACGAATAATACGACCTTCAAAATCATATTTTTCTATTCCACAACCATATTCTACATGTTTTGGCTTGAGTTTAGAGAAAATCGCCACTCCGCTATATCCTTTTTTTTGCGCCGAATACCAATATAAATGATATCCTAAAGCTTCAAATGCCTGCACGTCTACTTGGTCGGGGGTTGCTTTAGTTTCTTGTAAACACAATACATCAGGATTTGCCGCTTTAACCCAATCCACCAATCCTTTAGTCATAGCAGCACGAATACCATTTACGTTGTATGTTATAATTCTCATGTAAAATCTATTTAAGGTTTAAAAATACAATTTCTATATTTATAAACCGTTATACACATCGTGAGTTTTAGGTTATTTTTTATAGTAATGTTTTTGTATGGATGTTTTATTCAGACACAAGCCCAAACGAACCTAAAACAAAAATATTATTTCGTAAAATCAGATACACTTTATTTAGACTCCTTAAGTATTATTCCGGGCACTATATCAATAACGTCAAAAAACAATCCTTTAGATTCTTCGAGCTACAAAATTAATTACCCTTTAAAAGCTATTATTTTTAAAACAAAACCTATCCACCCTGTTTTTGTAACTTATAACAGCTTCCCTTACAATTTCGAAAAGCCTTATTATCACCAAAGCACATCGCTCCTTACCAAAGATTTATCATTGCCGTCAAATCCTATGACCTTAGCTTTTGCTGGTTCAGCGGTTCCTAATGAAACATTTGTATCGGATGGATTAAATAAAAATGGAAGTATCAGTAGAGGTATTAGTTTTGGTAATAATCAAGACGTGGTAGTCAATTCTAGTTTAAATTTACAAGTCAGCGGAAAATTAACGCAAGAAGTTGATTTATTATTAGCTGCCACAGATGATAACATTCCTTTTCAGGCCGATGGAACTACAGCACAATTGCAAGAATTTGATAAAGTGTTTGTACAGCTATCAAACAAAAATTCAAAATTAATTGTAGGAGATTTTCAGTTACAGAGACCTAACAGTTACTTTATGAATTTTTATAAGCGTTCGCAAGGAGCATACTTGTCTAACGACTATTACGATACGATTAATAAAAAACAAGTGGTTTTTAAGACTCAAGTCAGTGGCGCTGTTAGTAAAGGTAAATTTGCGCGTAATGTCATACAAGGTGTTGAAAATAATCAAGGGCCATATAGATTACGTGGCGCTGATAATGAACAATTTATTATTGTGCTTTCTGGTACAGAAAGAATTTATATAGATGGAAAGTTATTACAACGTGGGCAAGAGAATGATTACATCATTGACTATAACACTTCTGAATTAACCTTTACAGCCAAACAAATAATTACTAAAGACAAACGTATCATTGCAGAGTTTCAGTATGCCGAAAGAAATTATGCGCGCTCCCTTTATTTTTTTAGTGAAGAAATAGAGGCAAAAAAATTAAAAGTGCGACTTAATTTTTTTGGTGAACAAGACAACAAAAATAAAACCTTACAGCAATCTCTCACAGAATCTCAAAAGCTAACCATGTTTAACATTGGCGACACCTTAAGTAAAGCCATTACCAGTGGAGCAGAGCTGGCTACATTTAATACAACAGATGTATTTTACTGGAAAAAAGACACAACGGTTTCTTCAGTTGCATACAATGGGATATATGTTTATTCAACCAACGCCGACAGTGCTCAATACAGAGTAAAATACAGCTATGTTGGAGAAAATAATGGCTATTATATTCAGGTATCAACTACTGCTAATGGCAAAGTTTACAAATGGGTAGCGCCCGTGGGAGGTGTGTTACAAGGTAATTATGAGCCGGTTATCCCATTAGTAACTCCTAAGAAAAAACAAATGTTTACTACTGGTATTAATTATCAGTTTAATAAAAATCATAACATTGATATTGAAGGTGTTTATACTAAAAACGACATAAATACTTTCAGTAGTTTTAATTCAAGTAATGATGATGGTTATGGAATTAAAATAAACAGCAATAACCAAAGCGTTATTAAAAAAGATACTGCAACTAAACAATCCTTAAATGCAATATATAATTTAGGTTACGAATACGTGCAACACTATTTTAATCCAATAGAAAGATATAGAGCTATTGAGTTTGAACGTGATTGGAATAGGCCAATTAATGCTCCAATTAATGCCGACCAACATGTTGGTTTTGCTCAAGTAGGAATTCAAAAAAATGAAAAACTAAAATTAATATATGGTATTAACTTTTTTGATGAGGGAGCCTTTTACAAAGGATTAAAACATAGTGTTACCAGTTTATATAATACTAAAACAAACACCACAACATACAACGGTTCTTATTTAACTAGTAACTACAACTCTCAGTTAAGTAATTTTTACAGGCATAAAGCCTCTTTCTCACAATCTATTTGGAAATTAAAATTGAATTATTTGGATGAATTTGAACAAAATTTATTCAGAAAAACTACTTCTGATAGTTTGCTATCTCGAAGTTATCAGTTTTATGAATGGGAAGGAAACGTTACAAATAAAGACTCTACAGGTAATTTATATAAACTATTTTATAGAGAGCGAAGAGACAAACAAGCTTACGGTTCTGTTTTAAAAGATTCGACATTAGCTAAAAACACAGGCTTTTCAGTGAATGTGAACAGTATCCGAAATCATCCTTTCTCAGTGATATTTACTTATAGAGAATTACAACTCAAAAGAGATTCGATGACCATTAAACCTGATAATACATTGTTAAGCAGAATTGAGTATTCTCCAAGATTAATAAAAGGATTTATCTCCTCAAGCATCTTTTACGAAACAGGTTATGGTTTAGAAAACAAAAAAGAATATTACTATTTGTTGGTTGCGGCTGGGCAAGGAACTTATGCTTGGAAAGACTATAATGATAACGGAATTAAGGAATTAAATGAATTTGAAATCGCTCAGTTTTCCGACGAAGCATTATATATAAGAGTATACACGCCAACCAACCAATATGTAAAAGTTCTGCACGACCAATTTAGTTTTTCTTTAAATCTTCGTCCTTCAGTTTTTTTAAAAGATAGCTCTGGCAAAACCATGAAATTTATTAGTCGTTTTGCTTCGCAATCTGCTTATCGCGTTGATAAAAAAACAAACGACGATGGCCAGTTATTTACATTTAATCCAGTAAACATAAACCTTAATGATTCGTTACTAACTGCTTTAAACTATTCATTGCGACAAAGTATTTTCTTTAACCAAAGCGCAGCTGTGTTTGGAACTGATTATACCTATCAAAGTAATTTAAGCAAGCAACTACTCACAAATGGTTATGAAACTCGAGAAAACACAACGCATGAATGGAGATGGAGATGGAATGTAACAAAATCCTGGAGTTTAAATAGCATCAACGTGTTTGGTATTAAATCTAATGAGTCTGCTTTTTTAACGACTCGTAACTATAAAATTGAAGCATATGATTTAGAACAAAAGTTAAGCTATCAACCTAATACGGCGTTTAGAATTAGTGTGCTATACAAACACAACAAAAAACAAAATATTATTTTAGAAGGTTTTCAGAAAGCAGAGCTAAACGACCTCGGATTGGAGTTTAAATTTAATCAGGTAGAAAAAGGTAGCTTAACTGGTAAAGCAGATTTTATTAACATCACTTACAACGATGCTCTTAATCAAAATACCCCTATAGCTTATGAAATGTTGAATGCTCTAAAAACGGGATATAATTATACCTGGGAGTTAAGCTATCAAAGAAATTTATCTAATAATATTCAAGTGAGTATTAATTATAGCGGACGAAAATCCCCAGATAGTAAAATAGTAAATATTGGTGGCGCTCAAGTAAGGGCATTTTTTTAAGTTTAGTATATTTGCAATATGTTTACAGGAATTATAGAAGGGCTTTCAAAGGTAGAAGCCATTGAAAAAGAAAACACAAATGTTCACTTTACATTTAGCTGTGCTTTTACTCATGAATTAAAAATTGATCAAAGTGTGGCGCACAATGGCGTGTGCTTAACGGTTGTTAAAATAAATGGACATCAATATACCGTTACAGCCATTGATGAAACCTTACAAAAAACCAATTTAGGTAATTTAAAAGTAGGTGATTATGTAAACTTAGAACGTTGCATGCCAGCTAATGGAAGATTTGATGGACATATTGTTCAAGGTCATGTTGATCAAACTGGAATTGTTTTTTCTATTATTGATAATCAAGGCAGTTGGACTTATACGATTGAATACAACAACAAATTAGGAAACGTTACGGTAGAAAAAGGAAGTATCACTATTAATGGAACAAGCTTAACAGTTGTTGATTCTAAAGATGATGCGTTTTCTGTGTGCATTATTCCATATACTTTTGAAAACACTGTATTTAAACATTTAAAAGTAAACGATGTTGTTAATTTAGAATTTGACATTGTAGGGAAGTATGTGGCTCGATTACTTAAAAAATAAACCATGCAACAAAAAGTAGATTTCTTAATTATAGGTAGTGGTATTGCTGGTTTAAGTTACGCGCTTAAAGTAGCCGAATATGGCTCTGTCTATATTGTCACCAAAAGCAATGAAGACGAATCTAACACCAAATACGCACAAGGCGGTATAGCGGCAGTGTGGCATGATAAAGATTCTATTGAAAAACACATTCAAGATACTTTAATTGCAGGGGCTGGATTATGTGACGAAGAGGCTGTAAGAATTGTAGTAGCCGAAGGAACAGAACGTGTGCGTGAACTCATTGAACTGGGTGCTAATTTTGATAAAAACAAAGAAGGCACTTATGATTTAGCAAAAGAAGGTGGCCATTCAGAACATCGCATTTTGCATTATAAAGATATTACGGGTTACGAAATAGAACGCGCGTTAATTGCTCAAATTCGAAAACATAAAAACATTACAGTTCTCGATCATCACTACGCCATTGATATTATTACTCAACATCATTTAGGCGAAGTTGTAACGTCTCAATCAAAAGATGTAAAATGTTTTGGTGCCTATATTTTAAATACAAAAACACAAAAAATAGATACTGTTCTTTCTAAAATTACCATGATGGCAACTGGAGGTGCTGGGCATGTTTATGCTACCACTACCAACCCAACTATAGCTACAGGCGATGGAATTGCCATGGTTTATAGAGCAAAAGGAAGAGTGAAAGATATGGAATTTGTACAGTTTCATCCTACTTCTTTATATAATCCTTTAGAACATCCTAGTTTTTTAATCACTGAGGCAATTCGAGGATTTGGAGCAGTATTAAAAACAACTGATAGCAAAGAGTTCATGCAAAAATACGATGAGCGCTTATCTTTAGCGCCTCGCGATATTGTTGCCAGAGCCATTGATAATGAGTTAAAGACTAGAGGCGAGGATTTTGTGTATTTAGATTGCAGACACATAGATAGAAAAGCCTTTATAGAGCATTTTCCAAACATCTACGAAAAGTGTATGAAATTGGGAATTGACCCTTTTGTAAAAATGATTCCTGTAGTTCCAGCCATGCACTATTTATGTGGTGGTATCTTAGTAAATAAAGAAGGCCAGTCAACTATCGAAAATTTATTTGCTGTGGGCGAATGCGCTTGCACAGGTTTGCATGGCGCCAACCGTTTAGCTAGTAATTCTTTACTAGAAGCCGTTGTTTTTGCTCATAGAGCGGCTAGAAAAGGCTTAGAAGATCTTCCAAAAATTTCATTTACTGAGGGAATTCCAAACTGGGATGCCGAGGGAACAGAGCATGCTGAAGAAATGATATTAATAACTCAATCGCAGCGCGAAGTACAGCAAATTATGAGTAATTATGTGGGTATCGTTCGTTCCGAACTCCGCTTAAAACGGGCTTTTGATCGTTTAGAAATATTATACAAAGAAAACGAAGCTTTATACGAAAAAACCACCGTTACCCAAAAATTATGCGAATTACGTAACTTAATTTGCATTGGTTACTTGATTATCAAGCACGCTATTAGACGAAAAGAGTCTGTGGGCTTGCACTATATGGTAAACTATAAAAAATAAATTTTATAAAACTTATTGCATATAAAAGAAAATTATTACATTTGTAGCCCAAAATGGTAGATGTAGCTCAGTTGGTTAGAGCATCGGTTTGTGGTACCGAGGGTCGAGGGTTCGAGCCCCTTCATTTACCCTTCTTAAAGACTGTCCGCTAGCTAGCGGACAGTCTTTTTTGTTTAAAAGCGTTTCAACTGATTTCCTTCAAAAGTCCATTCAGGTGTTTCAATTTCAGAAACTGCTTCCGCTAAATCATACCAAGGAGAAATCGTTTTTTGATTTGTATTGATTAATATGTGGATGTCTTGTGCTGGCATATAACTTTGAGCAATCATAAAAACTTTTTTATTGGTTTTAGAATTCATTGCCATATCCACCACAATCACCGCGTGGCCAGGAGAACCCCCTTTAATAAACACATCGCCGATTTGCATTTGAGCCAAGGCAACTTGCTTTAACTCTTTAGTTAATGAAGCCGTGCCTGCATAAGTAAAAACTACATTTAAATATTCTCTAAACGACTGGTACGATACACATTCTTTTGTTGTTTTTGTCCAGTGTACATTATTCCCTTTTACGGCAATGTGGTAGCCACTTCTCCATTTGCTATACGTTGCGTTAAATCCATTGGTAAAATTAAAATGTAAAGCATCAAACTGCTTTGTTTTATATAAATATTCTGCACGCAAACGCATCACCGCATCTGCACATTGTTGCAAGTCTTTATTTCCAACATCATAACTTAAAACTGCCGCTGCTACTTTATTCGATTTTTCTTCGCCATTATAATAATGCACTAAAGTACCATGTGGCTTTAAAGAGGTGCTTTGTAAAAATTCAGCAAATGAATTTTTCTCGGATTTTATTCTCGTATAATTTGTAGGTGGAGAAAAACGCTCTGCAATGGTTGTTCCTAAAGGAATAACTAAAGTTGAAGGCTGCTGTTTTCGAAAGGCAAATAAACAAACTAAACATATTACACAGGTTAAAACACCCAGTTTAAAATATGTGTTATTTGTATTTATGATTTTAGAAATATAAATCGTCTGTTTTTAAACGTAAGTATCTACTTACCGACAGCGCTGCACTTAATCCGGAAATTAAAACTCCTAAAGCTACAATACCCGCAAACAAAACTGCTAATAAATTAGGGTCTTGCAATTGCAATAAATCAGGAATATAGTTAGTGCTTAATACTAAAAAACCTGCTAATAAAAAACCTGCTAATAAGCCCGCAATAACACCCTGACGAACTCCTTTTAAAATAAATGGCAATCGAATAAATCCTTGCGTGGCTCCAACCAGATACATGGTTCTAATTAAAAAACGTTTTGCATATATTGATAAACGAATGGTATTATTAATTAAAGCAATCGCCACTACTAATAACAAGCCGCTAAAAATTAAAATATATAAACTAATGACTTTGGCATTATCGTTCACTTGCTTAATCATGTCTTTATGATAGATGACTTCTTTGACAAAATGTTTTTGCATAATTTGTTTTTCAAATCCTGCTAAACTATCAATATTCGCATAATCCGAATTTAACTTTACATCCAATGATGACAATAACGGATTGTACCCTAAAAACGTGATGAAATCTTCGCCCAAATCTTTTTGTAATTTTTTAGCGGCTTCGTCTTTGCTAATATAATCAACCTGTTTAGTAAAAGCCGATGAACTGAGTTCTTGTTTTAAAATATCTAACTCAGCCTGTGTAGTGGTGTCTTTTAAAACAACTTGAAAACCAACATTTTCTTTAACATGATTAGATAATTTTTTAGCATTTATAACCACTAAGCCTAAAAGACCTAACATAAATAATACTAACGCCAAACTAATGACAACAGTAACCGAAGATGTTTTTAATTTTTGAGTAGCAGTTCTATTCGACACGTTCTATGGTTTTAATATCTACTAAAAATAAGTAGTAAACAAAAACGCAATCAAAATATAAAAATGAATAATTAACAGTCTATTGTTTGTTAGCTACTTCAATTATGATAAAAACAAATTAGTTATCAATCTTTTCCTTTAACTCATTTTAAACAAAATCTATTAACATAGAGGGATTTGCTTTAAATTTTTGTAAATTTAATAATTCCGCCTTTTTAAAAAATAATGATAATTAGCTTACCTCTTTTTAAAAAATTAAAAACCAACCTCATAAATTATTTTTTATGGGTAGCCTCAATTATTTTTTTTAATCATCAAAACATTGCTGCTCAAAGTGGCAGTCCTCTGACACCAGATGAATTTTATGACCAAAAAAATTATATACAAGCAATAGACGGCTTATTAAAATTAGAAAAAGAATATCCAGGTGACATTGAATTAAAACATCGTATTGGTGTATGTTATTTAAATATATACACTGATAAAAGTTTAGCAATACCCTATTTTGAACAATGTTATGCTACGGGTAATTATAAAAACGAATTGCTTCTGGAGTTAGGGAAAGCATATCAATTTGCTTATAAATTTAAAGAAGCGATTAGTTATTATAACAAATGCCGCGAAAAAGCTTCGGATAAGTTAATTTCATTAATAGACCACTATATTGAAACTTGTGAAAACGGCATAGAACTTATCAAAAAACCTATAAATGTTTCATTTGAAAATTTAGGAAAAGAAATAAATACAAAGTATGCCGACTATTATCCATTTGTGACAAAAGATGAAAAAACGCTGTTCTTCACCTCCAGAAGAGAACAAAACACGGGTAGATTAAGAAGTTTTAATGGCTACTACACTTCTGACGTCTACAATTCGCAAGTTGTAAATGGTGCCTGGTCTCGCGCAAAAAACATGGGTGTAGTGATTAATACAAATGAAGACGAAGAGTGTGTTGCTATTTCTTCGGATGGAAAAAAGATAATTATCTATGTTGATAATGTTGAGTTTCAAGGCGACTTATTTTATTCTGAAATTCTAAAAACAAAACTATTTGAAAAACCTATTCCTTTTAATGAGCCCATTAACACAGATAATCTTGAGGCAGAAGGGTGTTATAGTGCAGATGGAAACACTTTATTTTTTGTGTCTAACAGAAAAGGTGGGTTTGGCGAAACCGATATTTATTTTAGTAAACGTTTGCCAAACGGCGAATGGGGAATTCCTAAAAATCTAGGATCAAATATTAACTCCATTTATAAAGAAGCATTTCCTCAAATTACAGAAGATGGAAAAATATTATATTTTAGTTCACAAGGTCACACAAGCATTGGAGGCTATGATATTTTTAAAGCAACGTGGAATGAACAAACAAAAACATGGAATACTCCCATTAATGTTGGCTATCCAGTCAATACAACCGATGATGATATGATGTTCTCTGTTTCAAGTAATAATAGAGATGGTTATATATCTGCGTGGAGAAAAGAAGGATTGGGGGATTTAGATATATATAAAATTATTTTTAACAATGTAGAAGAACGACAAACGGCTTTAATGGGGAACGTTTCATTAGCTGATACAAGTAAAAAAGAAATTGATGCTTTTATTTCAATAAAAAATATTAAAACCAAAGTAGAATTAGATTCTAAAAATGTAAATAAAATTACTGGTAAATATTTATTTATTATTCCTCCAGGTAAATATCAAATTGAAATCACCTCTAAAGGAAATAAAACTATTCAAGAAAACATTACTATTCTTGATAAAGCAGATTTTATGCCTGAAATGTTTAAACATTATGTTTTATACGACGAGCATTATATTCCACCAGTGAAGGATATAAAATCAAAGCCAAAAAATAAATGAGTCATTTATAAAAGTAAATCAGGGCGACGAAGTTTTGTTCTTTCTAAAGACTGTTCGTGCCTCCACTCCTCTACTTTTTTGGTATTTCCACTCGTTAAAATATCTGGCACTTTCCATCCGTTATAATCTGCAGGGCGAGTATAAACTGGCGGCGACAATAAATTATCCTGAAAAGAATCCGATAAAGCAGATGTTTCATCATTTAGCACTCCTGGAATTAAACGAATAATACCATCACATAAAACAGCAGCTGGCAACTCTCCTCCACTTAATACATAATCTCCAATAGAAATTTCCTTAGTAATAAAATGCTCTCTAATACGCTCATCTATTCCTTTATAATGGCCGCATAACACCATAATATTATTAAGCGTTGAAAGGTGATTACAAGTGTTTTGTTTTAATGTTTCTCCATCAGGAGTCATATAAATAATCTCGTCGTAAGTACGTTGTTTTTTTAAATCATTAATGCAATTCGCAATAGGTTCAATCATCATCACCATGCCTGCGCCTCCTCCAAACGCATAATCATCCACTTTTCTATGAGGTTCAATCCCGTATTCTCTTAGGTCAACCACATTAACGGTAACTAACCCCTTTTGAGCAGCGCGTTTTAAAATACTATGACTGAAAGGACTTTCTAATAAAGGCGGATGAACCGTAATGATATCAATATGCATCTCCAAAATTAACAAAAAAAACACTAATAAATTGGTATTTATATGCGTTTAATTGTGGCTATAAACTATATTTGTTTATCAAAATTATCTATTATGAAATATATTTTACTAAGCATTACGTTTTTTATTAGTTTCCTATCCTTCTCTCAAGAGAAAGGGAAAGAAAAGGAAAAAGAGAAAAAATCAAAAAGTGAAGGTAAATATTTATATAAAGAGGCTTCTGTAGAAACAGATGATTACAATATTTATATTGTTGATATTGTTGCCGCAGAAGGGCAAGCTAAATTTAAAATCAGAATTTTTAATAAAACAAACGATTATCTTTTGGTTAAACCAACCGAATTTTTATATACTTCTGGCGGTAAAAGTGTTTTTAGTAAAGACAAAACCTATGTAGTACCACCAAATGAGGAAGAATCAGAAGTAGTAGATTTTAAAAGTGATGGCATGTTGGTAGATAATTTTACTGTGGAGTTTAAAGGAATTTATAAAGCGTCGGCAGGCGGAAAACCAATTGCTGTTCCAGATTTTGAACTTCCTGCAACAACTAAAGAATTTAACGTTGAAAATTGCACTTGTACTTTAAAAAAGGCTGATCTGGCAACAGATAAAAGCGTAGTGAAATTTGATTGTATATACAATGGAGATGGAGTAAGTATTATAAACCCAGTAAAAGCATCTTTAATTATGCCTAATGGAGTTGAAAACACTAATACTAAAAAACATAAACCTTTGATTTTAGAAAAGGGCAAGAAAGATGATTTCTTTATGGTTTATATACAAGTAAAAGGCGCTGGTGATATGCAAAAAAAGAAAACGCAGATAAAATGGAACGATACTTTTAGAGAATCGAAAGTATTACAAATCGGAGGCGCAAAAATTAACTTCGAAAAAGAAACTGGAAAAAAATAGTTTATTTTTTCTCCAACCTTCCCCAAACACCAAGTGGTAATTTAACTCCACTTTTTGCATTTAAATACAATTCGCCAATACTTAAATTAGATTTATGTTTGGCTGCAAACGGTTGCAATAAATTTTCAGGTACTAATGCTGAAAAGCCTAATGAATAGGCGTTTAAAATTAACAAATGTTGTTTAGGGTCTACTATTTCTAAAACACTATCAATCATTTCTAAAATATTATCTTCTAACTTCCATTTCTCGCCATTTGGACCATGACCAAACGCTGGTGGATCTAAAATAATGCCTTGATATAAATTTCCTCGGCGTTGTTCTTTCTTTACAAATTTTAATGCGTCGTCAATCATCCAACGGATATTATCCAAGTTTGATTTTTGCATATTTTCATTTGCCCAATTCACCACTTGTTTAATACTATCTACATGAGTCACATCTGCACCAGCTGCTCTTGCTGCAATACTAGCGCCCCCTGTGTATGCAAATAAATTTAAAAACTTCGGTTTTTCTAAATCTACCAAATAATCATATATCACATCCCAATTACAAGCTTGTTCAGGAAATACTCCCACATGCTTAAATGATGTTAAACCTAAACGCAAAGTGATTTCAGTTTTACCTAAAGGGTAATTGATCGTCCATTGATCAGGCATTTTTTTCAATGCTTTCCATTCTCCGCTCGAACTACTTTTAGGAACAAATTTTACATGCGCTTGTTTTTCCCATTCACTATTTGTATAGCGTTTCTTCCAAACAGCTTGTGGTTCGGGACGAATGGTAATGTATTTGCCAAAGCGTTCTAATTTTTCAAAATCACCACAATCTATCAATTCGTAGTCTTGCCAATGTGTTGGAGTAAGTAATTGCATTCGATAAAGTTAGAAATTAGAAGACAGAACGCTGAAATTATATAAAGAAGTAGTAAAAAGAGCGTTGTTAATAAATGGGTTTAGGAATGAATAAACAAGCCAAACTAAAAACTCTATCTTAGGTAATTATTAAAACTATTTTATGCAGAAATTACAATCATCTTTTGTAGCGCTTATAAGTGTTTTTTTCTTTTGGGGTTTTGTAGCCGCAAGTAATGGTATTTTAATTCCTTTATTTAAAGAGAAATTCACCTTAACTCAGTTTCAATCTCAATTAGTTGATTTAGCATTTTATGCAGCTTATGCGGTTGGTTCTATTATTTATTTTTTTACTTCTCGTGCTATTGGCGACCCAATTAATAAAATTGGGTATAAAAAAGCGTTGATTTTAGGATTACTAATCTCAGCTGTGGGCTCTTTGTTTTTTATTCCGGCTGCAAGTTTAAATTCTTACCCATTATTATTATGTGCTTTATTTGTAATTGGCTTAGGATTTGCCTTACAACAAATTGTAGCCAATCCTTTTGTTATTAATTTTGGCGCAAAAGAAACAGGCGCACAGCGGTTAAACTTAGCAGGAGGAATTAATTCTTTTGGAACAACCATTGGACCTGTAATATTAAGTTATGCGTTGTTTGGCAATATAAGTGCCCCGGCAGCAGCTGATAGTAGCTTAGAAGCTGTAAAAATTCCTGCATTAATTTTATTCGCATTATTTATTTTATGTGCGAGTATCTTATGGTTTTCAAAATTACCAGAAGTCACTAATTCTGAAAAATTAGATAAAGATTTGGGTGCTTTAAAATATCCTCAATTAACTTTAGGAATGGTTGCCATCTTTGTATACGTTGGTGTAGAAGTTACTATACAAAGTAATATGGGAGCTTTACTAGCAATGCCAGAAATTAAAGGTATTGATCATACCAAAATATCTCACTTTATTTCATTGTATTGGGGCAGCTTAATGATTGGACGTTGGACTGGTGCATTAGCAGTTTTTAATTTTAGTAAAACAGTTAAAATTGTTATGCAAATTATAACTCCATTTATTGCATTTGGTGTTATTTATGGTGTAAACTATTTAAGAGGAAGTAACGTAGATGATTTCTTATTTTACATTCCTTACATTTTATTAGCAACCTTAATTTTTATTTTTTCCGGCGACAATCCTGCACGTACTTTAATGATATTAAGTTTAACGGCTTGTACAATGATGATTGTTGGTTTAGTAAGTTCTGGTAATTTAGCTTTATACTCATTTATTAGCGGCGGATTATTTTGTTCAGTGATGTGGCCATGTATTTTTGCTTTAGCTATTAATGGGTTAGGTAAATACACCAATCAAGGTTCTTCATTGCTAATCATGATGATCTTAGGTGGCGCCATTATTCCACCATTTCAAGGGATTTTAGTAGATGTCTTAAATCCTCACATGTCGTATATTGTGACGGTATTTTGTTTTGCTTACTTAGCGTGGTATGCATTTAAAGTAAAATCTATTTTCAAAAAACAAGGCGTTGAATTAGATAATTCTAATTCAAGCGCTGCTCATTAATAATATAAACATAATATGATAGTAACAATAAATGTAAAGCTGGTTAATTCTCAATTTAATCAAGCATATGCCGATAAAGAAAACGAAGGTGAAGAAACGGAAGATAATATCAAATATTTATGGGAAGATGAATTTGAAGTACAAGGTAATGTTACCAATTTCAAAGTAGTTAATAATACAAGCTATTTATTAAACGGTTTATATCCAAATGATGATGAGTTTAGCTTCGAAATTCCTGATATGACAGTTTTGGAATGTACGCTTGATAATGGTTCTACAACTTTGTTACCTTTCTCTAAAAAGGCAATAAACAAAACTGAGAAAGTGGAAACGAAACAGGGAATGACTTTTTACGTTCACTTAAAAAGTGTTCGTGAAGTGTTGAATCCAATGACTGGGGTTTATATCATAAAAGATGATTATCCGAAAGAGTTGTTAGATTTATATAGTGATGAGGAGGAATAAATGAAAAAATAAATTTTGAATGATGAATTTAAAATGGTGTAAATCATATTTACTATTACTTCAATTAATTTGTTTTGTTTCTCATTCACAAACAACAACACATGTTAATTATGTAAACCCTTTTATTGGAACTGGAGGGGCTGGACATACATTTCCTGGAGCTGTTGTGCCTTTTGGAATGATGCAGTTAAGTCCAGATACCCGAATTGATGGCAGTTGGGAAGGGTGTGGCGGCTATCACTATTCTGATTCTATTATTTATGGCTTTTCACACACACATTTAAGTGGCACAGGCGTAAGTGATTATGGAGATATTTTAATCATGCCTGTTACCAATGCAAAACATTATAAAAACAAAACCTATCCTACTAAATTTTCTCACTTAAAAGAAAAAGCAAGTGCTGGTTTTTATCAAGTTGAATTAGAAAATGCTATTGATGTGAAATTAACGGCTACACAAAGAGTCGGTATTCATCAATACAGTTTTCCTAAAATGGATACTGCATCTATTGTGATTGATTTACTTCACAGAGATAAAACATTGTTAAGCACTTTAAAAATTATTGATAGTGTTACCGTTGTTGGTTCACGTATTAGTGAAGCGTGGGCCACACAACAGTATATATATTTTGTTATGAAGTTTAGCAAGCCTATCATTTCAAAAAATTTAAATACCATTGTAAAAGATCAAAAAAAACCTAACGAAGAAGAGCAAACTACATCAGCTTTAATTCAATTTAACAATAGAGACAGTCAGCCTCTTGTAATTAAAGTAGGTGTTTCACAAACTGGTATTGAAGGTGCTATAAAGAATTTAGAAGCAGAGGCTACCCATTCGAATTTTGACAAATACAAACAAGATGCTGAAGTACTTTGGGAAAAGGAATTATCAAAAATAGATATACAAACAAACGACAATGAAAAGAAGATTATTTTCTACACGGCCTTATATCACTGTTTTATTCATCCATCCTTAGCTGGTGATGTAGATGGAAAATACAGAGGGCGTGATTTTAAAGTGCATCAAGCCACTGGTTTTACACCGTACACCATTTTTTCTTTATGGGATACCTTTAGAGGGTTGCATCCATTATTTACTATTATCGAACAAAAACGAACCAGCGATATCATCAACACATTTTTACAGCAACACAAAGAAAGTGGTCGATTACCAATGTGGGAACTATCTGCCAACGAAACCAATTGTATGATTGGTTTTCATAGTGTATCGGTTATTGCAGATGCAATGACAAAAAACATTACAGGCTTTGACAAAAACGCTATTTATGAGGCCATGCGTGCTGCGGCTTCATACACAAGTTGGAGTATCCCAAAATTTAATGAAGATCTATTTTTACAATTAGATGACGAATCAGAAAGTGTTTCTAAAACATTAGAATACGCTTATGATAATTGGTGTATTGCTCAAATTGCAAAAAAATTAAATAAAAAATTAGATTACGATATTTATATCAAACGCGCGCAAGCCTATAAAAATGTATATGATAAAAAAACTGGATTTATGCGTCCTCGTAAAAACGGTAATTGGTTATCTCCTTTTGAACCACGAGAAGTCAATAATCATTATACAGAAGCAAACAGTTGGCAATATAGTTTTTTTGCACCCCAAGACGTTACTGGCTTAATTAATTTAATGGGCGGCGAGAAACAATTTGAACAAAAATTAGATGATTTATTTAGTGCAAAAAGTGAAACAGAAGGCAGAACACAAGCCGACATTACAGGATTAATTGGTCAATATGCGCATGGTAATGAACCAAGCCATCATATGACTTATTTATATAACTATGTTGGGAAACCAAATAAAACGCAAGAAAAGGTATATCAAATATTAATAGAGTTTTACAAAAACGATCCTGATGGATTAATTGGCAACGAAGATTGTGGACAAATGAGTGCATGGTATGTATTAAGTTCCATGGGTTTTTATCAAGTATGCCCAGGTAAACCAGAATACACAATAGGCTCTCCGCTGTTTGACAAAGTCATCATTCATTTAGAAAACGGAAAAACATTTCAAATCAATAAACAACATTCAAATCAAAAGTTTCAATACATTCAATCGTGTAAGTTTAATAGCAAGCCATCAAATAGCACTTTATTAACTCATGCCAACATTATTAATGGAGGGGTCTTAGAATTTGTTATGAACGATAAATTAGATGATACATCGTTATTTGGAAAAACAAAATTATTACGTCCTCAAACTAAAATAACAGACAAGGACATTGTTCAATCTCCTATCATTAATGGCCCGACAAAAATAACTGAAGCCGAAAAAACAGTGACTATCGAACATCCAGATAGTAAAGCCATTATATATTATACTATAGATGGAACGGAACCAAAGCTCAGTTCAAAAAAATATACTAGCTCATTTAATTGCGATTCATCTACAACTGTGAAAGCCAGAGCATTTATTAAAAATCAAGGGAGCACAACTACCACAGCACATTTATACAAAAAACCAAACCAATGGAAGATTAGTATTCAAAGTAGCTACAATAAACAATACGATGCAGGTGGCGATGATGGCATAATTGACGGACAACATGGAACCACCAACTGGCGAAGCGGTAATTGGCAAGGTTATCAAGGACAAGACTTTAATTGTACTCTTGATTTAGGGAAAATAACAACGATCCAATTTGTAAATGCTAGCTTTTTACAAGACACAAGGTCCTGGATTCTTTTCCCTAAAAAAGTTGAATATCAGGTTTCCGAAGATGGAATTCATTATTCGGATTTAGGCTCTATCGAAAATGGAGTAGCTGCTGATGATTATAATTTACAACTGCGAACATTTTTTAATAATAATACAAATAAAATAAGCGCTAGATTTATTAAAATAAAAGCGACCAATTTTGGCAAATTACCAGACTGGCACCAAGGAAAAGGAGGAGATGCGTTCATATTTATTGATGAAATTGAAGTAAGATAAATAGGTTATTTGAAAAAATACTTTTTAATTAGTGTGATGAAATTTTTAGCCCTATTCTTAGTATTTATATCCTCTATTTGCTTTGCGCAAACAAAAATTAAAGCTGGTATTTGGCGCGGTTCTCTTTTATTAAATCCTGAAAAACAATTAGAGCTTCCATTCAATTTTGAAATTAAAGCTGCAAAAGGAAAATTTACTTTAGTGATTCATAATGCTCAAGAGCGAATTACTATTGAAGAAGTTACATTAACAAAAGATTCTTTAAATTTTAAAATGCCCATTTTTGATACAGAGTTTAGAACACAACTAACAGGCGATAGTATCATTAAAGGATTATGGATTAATCACACTAAAAAAGAAAATAATGCCATTGCTTTTTACGCCAAAGCTGGCGATTCTAGAAGATTTGCCTTTGTTCCTGGAAAACCTAATAATTTTTATGATGGCCGATGGGAAACAACCTTTAGCCCAAATACAGCAGATAGTTCAAAAGCCATTGGTTTATTCAGTCATCAAAATGGGAGCGCTTATGTGAAGGGCACTTTTTTAACAGAAACAGGCGACTACCGTTTTTTAGAAGGCATGATGCATGATGGTAATTTATATTTAAGTTGTTTTGATGGCTCGCATGCTTTTTTATTTATTGCAGAAAATAACGGTACCGAAATAACCAAAGGAGATTTTTACTCCGGCTCTTCATGGCATGAAAGCTGGATAGCAAAGCGTAATGAAAAATTTAATTTACACGACCCTGAAAGTTTAACCTATTTAAAAAATCCCAACGAAAAAATTGATTTTGCGTTTTATAATACTAAAAACCAAAAAGTAAGTTTAAGCGATCCTAAATACAAAAACAAAGTAGTGATTATACAAATTATGGGAAGCTGGTGTCCTAATTGCATGGACGAAAGCGCTTATTTATCGAAAGTTTACAAGCAGTACAATAAAAAAGGATTAGAAATTATAGCATTAGCATATGAAAGAACATCGGATGCTGAGCGCGCTAAAACTAACTTAACACGCCTAAGCAAACGTTTTAATATTGGATATGATATTTTATTGACGGGTTTAACTGGTAAAGAAAAAGCATCTGAAAGTTTACCATTTTTAAATAGCGTGATGGCATTTCCTACCACTATTTTCTTAGATAAAAATCATCAGGTAAAATCGGTTTATACAGGATTTAGCGGACCTGCAACTGGTAAGGCTTACGAAGACTACACGATTAAAACTGAGAAGTTGTTAAACGAGTTACTTTCTAAGAAGTAAGTTTATTGTCTCTCCTATCTTTTTTGTATCTTTAAGTAATGAAGCGTTTTGTTTTCATCATATCTATCTTGTTTTATTTTGTTGCTAAACTAAAAGCTCAAAATTTAATTCAGAATGGGAGTTTTGAAATTTCCACCAATAATGATTGTTATGGTTCTTTTGATCACCATATTCTACCAAACCCCCATATCTTAAATAATTGGTATAATTTCAATAGCCCTGATTATTTTAATAGTCTTTGTCCAAATGGACCATTACCCAATCAGTATGGGTATAGCGTTCCTGCAAATATATTTGGATATTCACCTGCTAAACATGGGAATGCTTATGCTGGAATTTCACTACATCAAGGAGATGGAACAGAATATAAAGAGTATTTTTACCAACAATTAAGTTCGCCATTACAAGCAGGTAAAATATATTGTTTGAGTTTTTGGGTTACAAGGGCTGATAAACTGCCTGATGCAGTAAAACAAATTGGAGCTTATTTTTCTAATACATTACCATCTTTAATAGGATTTTCATATATCAATGCAATTCCACAGATAGAAAATCAGGGAGGTATAATTACTGACACAACACAATGGGTACAAATACAAGGATGCTTTACTGCACAAGGAGGTGAACAATATGTAACATTTGGTAATTTTCATAACAACTTAAATACAGATACCTTACATGTTCCATCAAATAATCCGCTAACAGGCATGGGTGTAAATTTTTCCTACTATTATTTTGATGACATTTTATTGTACGACCAAATTACAGTAGGTTTTAATGAGTTAAAAAATGGAGCAAACGTTAGTGTTTATCCCAATCCAACAAATTCCATTTTAAATATCAGAGATAAGAACCAGCAATTACAAAATGCTACTATTGAAATTAAAAACACTTTAGGTCAAATCGTTTATTTTGATGTGTATGCACACCAAATTGATGTTACTCATTTACCTGCCGGCATCTATTTTATAAGCTTAAATAATAAGGAAACTAAACGAACTATAAAGTTTGTAAAGGATTAATAAAACAAATTATTGTAAGGGAACCTTACCACGTGGATTTTTTTCACTGTATCATAAACCAACTTTTTAAAATCAGCTACGTTTTCTTTGTTTAAAGCACTGATGTAAACACAAGTTTGGTTTAAGTTCGTCATCCAGGTTTTTTTCAGTTCATCTAAAGATAAATTCTCACGTGTCATTGGTGTTAAATCATCTTCATCCTTTTTCACGTATTTAAAGGCATCTATTTTATTAAATACCAAAATCGTTTCTTTATCCCCTGCACCAATATCAATTAAGGTTTGGCGCACTACATTGATATGGTCTTCAAAGTTTGGATGAGAAATATCTACCACGTGCAATAAAATATCGGCTTCACGCACTTCATCTAATGTGCTTTTAAAACTCTCTACTAATTGAGTTGGTAATTTTCTAATAAAGCCTACCGTATCAGTTAACAAGAAAAATAAATTATCAATAGTTACTTTACGCACGGTTGTATCAAGCGTAGCAAACAATTTGTTCTCAGCAAATACTTCGCTTTTGCTAATCATATTCATGATAGTTGATTTACCAACATTGGTATAACCAACCAAAGCCACACGCACAAATTCGCCACGGTTTTTACGTTGCGTGGCCATTTGCTTGTCAATCACTTTTAAATCTTCTTTTAGCTGAGCAATTTTATCACGCGCAATACGTCTATCCGTTTCAATTTCTTTCTCCCCTGCTCCACCACGTGTGCCTGTGCCTCCACGTTGACGCTCTAAGTGAGTCCACATACCTGTTAAGCGCGGTAATAAATATTGTAATTGCGCTAATTGTACTTGTGTTTTGGCATGAGCCGTTTGAGCTCGTTGCGAAAATATTTCAAGAATCAAAGTGGTTCTATCTAATATTCTAGTACCTAATTCTTTTTCTAAATTTCGTTGTTGAGAAGGCGATAGTTCATCATCAAAAATAACTACAGAAATTTTATGTTCTTTGATATATGCTTTTACATCATTCAGTTTTCCCTTACCCAAAAAAGTAGCCTTATCAGGGCGTTCCAATTTTTGAGTAAACACTTTTTTAGTTTCAACACCGTAGGTTTCTGCCAAAAAAGCTAACTCATCTAAATACTCATAAGATACTGCTTCGTTTTGTCGTTTATTAATAACGCCAATTAAAACAGCTGTTGATGCTTGTGTTTCTGTAGAATGAAGATCTGCTTTCAATAGTATTATTTTCCTTTTAAATCGGTTTCAATATAAGAAGCTACTGCCTCAATTTGTTCAGCAGACAAAGCCTCCTTATAAGCAGCCATAGTGTTTTTACCATTTGTAATAATTTCCACAATTCCAGCATGTGGTAATTGAGTTATTGATAAATCTTTTGCTCCTGCTTGCGCTAACTTACCATCAGCTCCGTGACATAAAGTACATTTTTGTTCAAAAATTTCTTTCCCACTTAATGCTACTGTTTTTTCTCCAGCCTTTGCATCTTTAGCTTTGTGAGCTAAACCAAAAGAAACCACTATTAAGAAAAAAGATAAAGTAGCTAATACTTTGTTTTTCTTTTTATAACCAATAACTGCTAATGGAATAGATAATAATACTAAAACAATTTTAACAATCATCAACATCGTAATTACTGGAACTTGAGTTAACAAGAAAATACCAGTAGCTAAGAATCCAAAGCTCACAATCATTTCAACAACTTTAGTTTTCTTTTTAAATTTCTCTAAAAGTTCATCTTTGTCACTTAATAGTAATATTGTTTTAACTAAATAAATTAATGTAAAAAGCACTACAAATAAGTAGTGAGAGTGTAACATGCCTGTTGCCATAGTTTAATTTTAAATGTGTCTCAAAATTAACAATTTATCTTTAAATAAAAGCCACAAACTTATTTTTATAGATGCTCTAGAATGTTATATTTGTTACAATTAACTATACATTATGCGTCAACTATTTTTATTCATATCTTCTATTTTTAGTGTATCAACTTTTTTGATAGCTCAAACCACTTTTCCTGTAAATGGAGCGCCAAACAGCATGCACACTATCTATGCATTTACTAATTGTACATTACATGTAGATGCTGACGTTACCATTATCAATGCTACCATGCTAATACAAGATGGGAAAGTATTGCGCGTTGGTGAAAAATTAGAGGCGCCAAAAGATGCTATTACAACTGATTTAAAAGGCAAACATATTTATCCAGCCTTTGTAGATTTATACAGTGATTATGGGATGCCAGAAGTGAAAAGAACGGATTTTAAAGATGCGCCTAAAAAAGGAGCCTATGGCTGGAACCAAGCTATTAAAAGCGAAACTGAAGCCCATAAATCATTTCAACACAACTCGCAAAAAGCCGACGAACTGCGAAAATTAGGATTTGCCACTGTATTAACTTCACAAAAAGACGGAATCGTAAGAGGAAGCGGAACGCTAGTAAATTTAACTTCAAGTAAGGAAAACGAAAGTATTGTTAAAGATAGAGCGGCTAGTTTTTATTCATTAAACAAAGGTGTATCGCCTCAAGATTATCCATCTTCTTTAATGGGAGCAATTGCATTATTAAGACAAACCTATTATGATGCAGAATGGTATGCTTCGACAAGCTCAGCAACCAATAGAGAATACAACATTAATTTAGAAGCTTTTATTAAGTTACAAGAGTTGCCATCTATTTTTGAAGGCAATGATAAATACAACGATTTAAGAGGTAAAAAAATTGCAGATGAGTTTAAAGTAAAATATATTATTAAAGGTGGCGGCAACGAATATCAAAGATTATATGACATTCAAAATACGTTTTCCAAATACATTATTCCGGTAAACTACCCGGATGCTATTGATGTAGAAGATCCTTTTGATGCAGAGCAAGCTTCTTTAACAGATTTGAAACATTGGGAGATGGCACCTGCCAATTTAGCAATGTTAGAAAAAAATTACGTTCAATTTTGTATCACCACTGCTGATTTAAAAGATAAATCTGTTTTCTTAAAAAATATTAGAAAGGCAATTGCCTATGGTTTATCTGAAAAAACAGCTTTACGCGCTTTAACTTATAATCCCGCTAATTTTATTGGAGTACAAGATAAAATAGGAAGTTTAAAACAGGGTATGTTCGCTAACTTCTTTATTTCTTCTAAACCAATTTTTGAAGAAGATGCAATTATTCACGAAACATGGAGCAATGGTGTAAAGCATGTTTACACTGATTTATCTATTCCAAATATTAGTGGAAGTTATGAGTTGTCATACGGTTCAACTAAAAATAAATTAACTGTTAACAGAGAGCAAGAAAACTACTTAGGTTCCGTAATTTTAAAAGATAGTTTAAAAGCAAAAGCAAACATTACTTTCAAAAACAATTTTTTAACCCTTAGCTTTCCATACGATTCAACATTTACACTTCGTTTATCAGGAAATTACAACGAGCAAACAAAATCATTTACTGGAACTGGGCAATATAGTGATGGTAATTGGATAGATTTTAAACTAGACTATGTAAACATAACAGATACTACAAAACCTAAAGTTGCTAAACCTGCACAAAAAATTAATTATGGAAAAGTGTATTATCCATTTGGAGCATACGGCGAATCAGAAGCAGAGAGCGAAGGTTTAATAAAAGACACTTGGGGGAAATTTAAAAAACGTTATGATGCAGTCTTAATTAAAAATGCTACTATCTGGACAAACGAAACGGATTCCATTTTAAAAGATCAAGATATTTATATTGTAGATGGAAAAATTGTTCGTATTGCCCCAAATATTGATGCTCCAAAAACAGCGTTCGCGAAAGTAATTGATGCTAAAGGAATGCACTTAACTCCAGGAATTATTGATGAGCATTCGCATATTGCCTTGTATAGTGTGAATGAAGGCGCTGATGCAAGTAGTGCAGAAGTTAGAATGGGTGATGTGATTAACCCAGATGATATTAATATTTACCGCCAATTATCTGGTGGTGTAACAACCGCTCAATTATTACATGGTTCTGCAAATCCAATTGGAGGACAAAGTTGTATTATAAAATTACGTTGGGGCAAAAATCCTGAAGAATTTAAATATGAAAAAGCTCCTGGTTTCATTAAATTTGCTTTAGGTGAAAACGTAAAACACTCTAATGGTTTAAATCCAGATTTAGAAAGATTTCCTCAAACACGCATGGGAGTAGAGCAATTGTACTACGACTATTTTACAAGAGCTACTGCCTACAAAAAACAAATGGAAGGTTTCTCAAAACTATCTCCAAAGGAAATTGAAAAAAACAAAATCACTTCTCCTCGCAGGGATTTAGACTTAGATGCATTAGTTGAAATTTTAGATGGCAAACGTTCAATTACTTGTCATAGTTATGTACAAAGCGAAATAAATATGTTAATGCATGTGGCAGATAGCATGAAGTTTAAAGTAAATACCTTTACTCATATTTTAGAAGGATATAAAGTAGCTGATAAAATGAAAGCTCATGGCGCTAACGCTTCTACTTTTGCTGATTGGTGGGCATATAAACTAGAGGTAATGGATGCTATACCTCATAACGCATCTATGTTAACTAAAGCTGGAGTAAACACCTCTATCAATTCTGATGATGCTGAGATGGGAAGACGTTTAAATCAAGAAGCAGCTAAATCTATTAAATATGGTGGGCTAACAGAAATACAGGCATTAAAATTAGTGACTTTAAATCCTGCTAAAATGTTACACATTGATGATAAAGTAGGAAGTATTAAAGTTGGTAAAGTAGCAGATTTAGTTCTTTGGTCGGATAACCCTTTAAGTATTTATGCAAAAGTAAATACAACCATTATTGATGGACAAATTTATTTCGACAAAGACGAAGATGCAAAGTTGCGCGAAGACATTAAAAAAGAACGTGCTCGTATTATTGCTAAATTAATTACAGAGAAAAATAAAGGTGCTAAGGTTGTAAAACCTCAGCCTAAAAAACAAAACCATTTTCATTGCGATAGCGAAGAGAGTGGCTTTTAAAATTTATGTTTTCTTCTGAGCTTACTTATATTCAAACACAAGTTTTTGATGCTTGTGGTTTTGAATATACAGAGCCCTTACTTGAAACAGAAAGTGCAAAATATAAAGCGTGTTATTTTAAACTTAATAAGTTACACGTAAGATTTAGAAAGGCAAAAATCACTCCTACTAAAGTTGGGCAATTTGTAACCCTTTGGAAAAGAATTGTAACTGGTATCATAGCCCCATTTGAAAATACAGATTCCATTGATCTTGTTATTATCAGCGTTGTAAATGGTAATCAGCTAGGTCACTTTGTTTTTCCTAAATCAGTATTATGCCAACAAGGCATATTAACGGTTAATCACAAAGAAGGGAAACGAGGTTTTAGAGTATATCCCCCATGGGATAACAACACAAATAAACAAGCCATCAAAACGCAAAATTGGCAATTGAATTACTATTTGGATTTATCTAATTTTAAATCTGATACTTTAGAAAGAGCAAAAACTCTTTATAATAACAAATAGCCGATTAATAAAAATTAAACGTAACAACCAAATCTCTTTGACCTGACTGACTATGGCAGCTAATGCATGGTTGCGAGTCTTTATTAACGCTGTAAAATACATCACCGTTATTATATACCTCAGACCATAACCACGTGCCTTCTTTCTTATACATGAATGCGTTTAAACCAGATTGCATTTCTTTCACAATAAAAGAGCCGTTAGGAAATTGCTGTCCCACTGGTATTTTTCCATTATCTGTTAAAACAGTAGCAGCTATTTTATTAAATTTTAATTTAAAAGCCGAATGAGCGCCTGTTGTTCCTGGATACAATGTTGAAGGGTCGTTTTTATAATAAACAAATGCTGATGTGTTTTTGGAGCTATCTAACAAAGCTTTATCGCTGTATGCCAATAATGGATTTTTAGCAACATCTTTTGTGCATGAATAAAACACACTAGAGATTAAAGTAACTAAAAAAAGAAATATCGATAATTGGTGTTTCATTAAATTAATTTAAATACTTTGCTAACCAAGTTGATAGCAAAGGTTGTTTCCATTTACTTGTTAATTGGGCTGATTCGGTAATCGTATTATCAAACACTATCGTATTTGCCGTAATGCTATTGTTTAGCAATAAGTCTTTTATTTGAGAAGCTTTAACGACCTCAACCTGATTATTGTTTTCGTATGCAACTAGTAAACGATTTAATAATTCAACTGAAAAAGCTTGTTCCAATTCTTTTACAAAGCGTAATTGCTTATCAATACTGCAACCGCTAGCATTGTATTTATCTTCGTTTACCTTAAAGATTAATAACCGATTTTGATACAGCTCAAAAGACGCATCTAAACTCACATCATGAGCCGTCCAACCATTTACAAAGCTTTGACAGCGATTTTTAAAATCAACTAACTGTTCGTTAGATAATTCTTTGCTTAATGTGTAAATCCAAATACGGTCGTTCATGGTAATGCTTTTATTTATTCAATAGTTATTTTTTTACTTATCAATTCTCCATTAGAAATGATATTGATAAAATACATTCCTTTTTCTAAAATAAGGTTAATCGAATTATCTGTGTTTTCAAATACTTCAACTAGTTGACCAATACTATTAATCACTGATAATTTTTCAATGTTATGTTTTAACCCAGTAATTGAAAAACTTCCACTACTTGGATTTGGGAATAAAATAATATTATTACTGTTATTATAGTTTCTAACTCCTAATAAAACCGAGTGTCTTTTAGAAAACTCTTCTAAATACTGATTAGCAACAATAGCATCGTGGATTATTAATGTATTTTCATCATACTCTTGATTGGCTGAGTTTGACCAATTGTGAGAACCTGTAACAACAATAGGGTCTGAACTTGTATTTATTGCATCAATAATACAATACTTGTGGTGAAAATCATTAGCCACATTTTCATGGGATATAACTGGTATACCCGCATTCACTAATTTAGTGTACTCAGATCCAAAATAACTAACGTTTTCAATGATACATCTAACGTTAACCCCTCTGTTTTTAGCTGCAACAACAGCATCTCCTAAATCATTATCAGTAAATGTAAACATAGCCACATCTAAACTAAAGTTTGCCGAATTTATAGCTGCTACAATTTTAGAAGCTGTTGCATCAGTTGGAGAAAAGTAAGATTCAATGGTTGAGCCTCCAATAATAAAGCTATGAATTGTGTTATCTGTTTTTGCAAGGCCAAATTTACTATTAGTTGTGTTTGGCTGTGCTCCTGTGGAGCCCCACATTTCATTAAACTCTGTTGTATAATTTTGTGCTAAGCTAGAATTTGAAACAATAACAATGTTGTTATAATCATCAAATATGCTTCCATTACCAAAGTTCATGGAGCCAATTAATAATTTAGTATTATCAGCAATCACAAATTTATTATGCATCACATTACTAGTTAAAGTAGATGTACGTTTTAAGAGTGGGATATTTGAATTTAAACCTGAAAGTGCCGTATTTAAACTATTAGTTGAAGAAATATATCTTACCTGCACTCCACGAAGATACGCGTTGTTTATGGCTGTTACTATTTTTGTGCTTCCATTATCCCAAACAGCAATATCCAATGTAGTATTAGACCCGTTTATCAAAGCACAAATTGTGTCATCTAAATGAGCAGATGTTTGTGCATCAGCAATCGCAGAAACAGTATTATCAACCGACTGATTAAAATACACTTTTATGGTTTGTGCCTGAATTGTTTTTAATAAAAAAACAAAAGACAATAAAAACACAATTTGCTTCATACTATTCATCTTAAATAAATTTACACTTACGACTTGCAAAAGCGCACATGCGTAATAAAATGATGCCGTGTTTAAAACGAGAGATATTAGTACTACCATAAGTTCTATCTCTGTACTTAATTGGAATTTCAACGATTTTTAAATTCAATTTATGTGCTCCAAATAATAAGTCAAAATCTCCAAATGGATCAAACTCACCAAAATACTTTCTGTTCTTGGTCAACTTAATATAGTCTTCTCTGAACATGACTTTAGTTCCACACAAAGTATCCTTAAAGCGTTGGTCTAACAACCATGTAAATACCCAACTGAAGAAATGATTTCCTAAATAGTTTAAAAAACGCATGGCCTCACCTTCCATTGGATAAACCAAACGAGTTCCATTAATAAAATCACCTTTGCTTCCAGCAATAGCATCGTAAAATTTAGGAATGTCTTCTGGTGGCACTGTTAAATCGGCATCCAAAATCATTAAGATGTCGCCCGTTGCAATTTTATATCCTTCACGAACAGCATCTGCTTTTCCTTTTCCTTTTTGCTGACCGATTTTGATGTCGTGAGTATCTTTATACTTCTGTTGAATCTCTTGAATCTTTTGCCAAGTATCATCGGTACTGTTTCCTTCAATAAAAATAATCTCAACATGTTTTCCAAATTTTGGTAAACGAGTAATCGCATTTTCAATATTACCGCTCTCGTTACGAGCAGGAATAACTACTGTTGTAGAATATTTTGTTTTATATTCTTCCGAATTACTGATTGGTAATGGCTTTGCAAACGAATACGTGTTTAAACTAAAGAATCTAAAAAACGGAAACTTTGCTAACACTAAATTATGTAATTCTGCAATTAAGGGAATGTAGAACGGGAAAATAAAACGTTTACTATTTCTGTAGACATCAAAGCCAGACACAAATAATAAATTGTTAACGTCTTTTGTATTTAACCAATTCTGTGTAGGTGTTTTGGTTTTTAATCCAATTAACTCTGCAAACTTTAAAACAGGTTCCCACAATGAATTATAATATTGAACAATAATTTTTGTGTTTGGGTGACATACTTTTTGTACTTGTTCAAATACCGTTTGTATGTCTTCAACAAAGCCAATCAAATTACTAATAATAACAAAATCATACTTTTCTGTTAAAGTAATATTGTTAGCGTCCATTAAAATGAACTCTATATTTTTACCCGTGTGTTTTTCTTTAGCCCAAGCAATTTGTCCTTCGCTAAAATCAATCCCCGTTTTTTTGCTTCCGGCTATTCCAGCAATTAAATCTCCACTACCACAACCAACTTCTAAAACAGAACTATCCTCATGAGAAAAATAATTACAATAATCCGTAATTTCTTTCCAATAGTAATTCGTTAATCCTCGTCCTTTTCGTTTAGACGCAATGATATTAAAATATTCTTTTATGTTTTGCAAAATGTAATTTTTTTAAGAAAGCTAATTTACAAGTTTAATTTAAAACTTTATAGTTTCTGATTTAACTTATCAGCTACTAATTTACCCATACTAAAGCAAGCTTGAAGCAAATAACCCCCTGTTGGAGCATCCCAATCAAGCATTTCACCCATGCAGTAATGATTAGGTAGTTTTTTTAGCTCCAAATTCTCCTTTACTTCCTCTAAATCAATGCCTCCAACGGTTGAAATAGCATCATCTAAAGGTGCGAAATCAGTTAAAATAAGTGGAAATTTTTTAATCAATTTGCTTATAGTTTCTGGCTGATTATACTCTTCTTTTGTACTTTGGTATTTTAACAATTGGATTTGAACCAAAGAAAGATTGACTTTTTTTTCTAATACATCTTTAATGGATAATTTTCCTCTGTTCTCAAATCTACTTTGAATTTCTTGTAAACTTAATTCTGGCTTAAAATCAATAAAGAGCTCCGCTTTTTGTTTTTCAATTAACTGTAATCTTATTTCTTTACTCAAACCATAAATTCCGCTACCTTCAATTCCAAAATCGGTTAAAACAGCTTCTCCTTTTTTACGTAAACTTCCACAAAAAAATTCGACATTTTTTAAGGCTTGGCCGGAGATGTGTTTTACTAATTCTTGATTCCAATTAATTTTGTAGGCACAATTAGACGGGTAAAATGGATTTGTTTGAATTCCTTTTTCTTCGAAGTATGAAGTCCAATCTCCTAGACTACCAGTTACTTTCCAGCTTGAACCTCCTAAAGAAAATACAACATTATCTGTTGTGATGTTTAATATTTGATTATTTGATGTTTGAAAGATTAATTGCTGATTACTCCACCCTTTCCATTCATGATTGTAGTGAATTGAAACATTGTTTTTTTTAAGCATAGCTTCAATCGCATTTAATACTTCAATAGGTTTAATACCTTTTACAGGGAACACACGTTTACTAGTGCCTACATAAGTTTCAATCCCAATTGATTTTAACCAATTTCGAAAATCTGTATTCGAAAAATGTTTTAAAAATGGCTCGATAAATTGTTTTGGATGATAACGTTCTACGAACTGCTCTAATTTTTCGGAATGCGTTAAATTAAAGCCTCCTTTTCCTGCCACTAAAAATTTACGCCCTAGTGCAGCGTTTTTTTCATAGATAGAAATATTGAATTTACTAGCATCTAACGAACAAGCCAGCATCAATGATGCTGGCCCGCCACCTATTATCGTTATGTTTTGTTTAGACAAAGCTACGCAGTAAAATATTTATAAAACAAAGGAATAGTTTCAATTCCTCTATAATAGTTAAATAAACCATAATGTTCATTTGGCGAATGTAAGCCATCGCTATCTAATCCAAAACCAAATAAAATACTATCCATTCCTAATTCCTTTTTAAATAAAGCAACAATAGGAATACTTCCTCCACTGCGTGTTGGAACTGGCTTTTTGCCATAAGTTTCTTCCATGGCTTTACTAGCTGATAAAAAACCTTTGGATGTGATTGGCACAACAACTGGTTCTCCTCCATGATGTGCGGTTACTTTTACTTTTACTGATTTTGGCGCAATGCTTTCAAAATGCTTAATAAATAAATCACTAATTTCTTTTGAAGATTGATTAGGTACTAAACGCATTGAAATTTTTGCAAATGCTTTTGAAGGTAAAACGGTTTTTGCTCCTTCGCCTGTGTAACCACCCCAAATACCATTTACATCTAATGTTGGGCGAATGCCAGTTCTTTCGTTAGAAGAATACCCTTTTTCACCGCGTTCTTCAGCAATATGTAAATCTTTTTTATACTCCTCCAAATTAAAAGGTGCTTTTGCCATTTCTGCTCTTTCTTCAGCACTTAGCTCTTGTACTTTATCATAAAAACCTGGAACCGTAATGTGATTATTTTCATCATGACAAGAAGCAATCATCTTGCATAAAATATTAATTGGATTAGCAACTGCTCCACCATAAACACCACTATGTAAATCTCTGTTTGGTCCAGTCACTTCAACTTCCATATATGCTAAACCTCTCAACCCACTATCAATACTTGGGATATCGTTAGCAATAATTGATGTGTCGGAAATTAAAATAATATCTCCTTTCAATTTTTCTTTGTTTTCAATAATCCATGGACCTAAACTAGGAGAACCAATCTCTTCTTCTCCTTCAATCATAAACTTCACATTACAAGGTAATGTGTTTGTTTTCATCATCGTTTCAAAAGCCTTTACGTGCATGTACATTTGGCCTTTGTCATCGCAACTTCCACGAGCAAAAATAGCTCCTTCAGGATGAACCTCTGTTTTCTTAATCACAGGTTCAAACGGTGGTGAATCCCATAAATCAAGAGGATCAGCAGGCTGAACATCATAGTGACCATAAACAACTACTGTTGGTTTTGATGGGTCAATTATTTTTTCGCCATAAACAACTGGATAACCTTTTGTTTGACATATTTCTACTTTATCAGCACCAGCTTCCACTAAACGTTGTTTAATAGCTTCCGCTGTTTTATCCATATCAGATTTATGTTCAGCACGAGCACTAATTGAAGGGATTTTTAATAGATCTAATAACTCGTTTAAAAATCGTTCTTTATTTGAATTGAGGTATGTTTGTATTTGATTTCGTTCCATTGTTGTAGAATTTTGGTACTAATGTACTTTTTTTATTTAAAAGGCCGTTTTGAGTGATTGAAATTATTGTTAATTATCTGATTTATAAGTATTTTTGAAATTATGAGAAAAAAATTTATAATCACAACGGCGACGTTTCTTTGCTTGTTTTTTAATGCAAAGTCGCAAATTACTACTGGAACATTAACTGCCACTCAATATGTTCAAAATGTATTGTTAGGCGGAGGTGTAACAGCTTCTAATATTACTTATACTGGCTTACCAGAAATGATAGCAACATTTAGTGCAACACCTAGTAGCAGCTTAGGAATAACAAAAGGTGTTTATCTTACTTGTGGCTCTAATGGTACTATTCCAGGTGAGTTGGGCCCTAATGGTCCTAGTTCTGGATTTCAAAGTATAAATCAATTTCAACCGGGAGATACTGATTTAGATGGTGTTTCTGGTTTCTCAACTTTTGATGCATCTATCTTAGAATTTGACTTCATTCCTCAATCAGATACTGTAAAATTTAGATATGTATTTGGTTCTGAGGAATATAATGATTACGTAAATAGTGGTGTAAATGATGCATTTGCTTTTTTACTAAGCGGCGTCACCACGCCATTAGCTCAAACTAATATTGCCTTAATTCCAGGAAGCACAACACCTATTTCTATTAATACCGTAAATAATGGCCAATCTGGAGGTGTGTCTGTGGGTCCTTGCTCAAATTGTTCATACTACAGAGATAATATTAATGGATCTATTAACTGTGTTTATGATGGATTAACCACTGTTTTAACAGCCAAAGCCAAAGTATTATGTGGTGAAAAATATCATATTAAAATTGCGATAGCAGATGCAGGTGATCATATATTTGATTCGGGTGTTTTTTTAGAAGGTGGTTCGTTTAGTAGTCTCCCTCCATTAAATGTATTTACAACTAACTCAAATTCTAATATTCCTGATTCGATATTAGTTGAAGATTGTAACACCTATTGTGCCTATTTTATTAGAAATGGAAATATTGCTAATGTAGATTCTTTTAATCTTCAAGTTACTGGAAATGCAATTTTAGGTGCAGATTATGTTCAATCTGGAAACCCAGGGTTTGTTTGGCCTAGTAAATTAATTTTTGCGGCTGGGCAAGATACCATCAAAATATGCAACATCAATGCGCTTCAAGATAATATAACAGAAGGTTCGGACACGCTGTCTTTTTCCATGACAAGTTTTGTAACTCCTACAGTTACTACGTGCTTGTCGTCAAATGTTGTAAAATTTAATTTGTATATAAATGACTACGTGCCTATTACTATTGGTCAAAATAACACCTCTGTTTGTACAGGTAATTCCATTATTCTTAATGCAGGGGCAACAAATGGTTATGCTCCTTATACCTATACATGGACAGCTCCCGCTGTAAATACGCCTACCTTTAATACTGGGCCAATAAATTCTTCTCAAAGCTTTACCATAACTGTTAATGATATTTGCAACAAGCCCATAACTCAAACAATTACCATTAATCCAGTTTCTACACCTACTGTTATAAGTTCAAGCACATTAATTTGTATTGGTACAACAGCATCTTTAACAGCTTCGGGCGCAACAACCTACACTTGGAGTACTGGCGTTTCAAATGACTCATTATTTGTAAGCCCAGGCGTAAATACAACTTACACAGTAATAGGAGCAAATGGAGCTTGTACAAATTCTGCAGTTTCAACCGTAAGCGTTATTGGAATTGCAATTTCTGTAACGGGAAATAACTTAATTTGTTTAGGCCAAAGTACGAATCTTACAGCATCAGGTAGTACTAGTTATACTTGGAGCACAGGCTCTACAAACACCAGCATAAATGTTTCTCCAACAAGTACAACTAACTACACAGTAAGTTCAATCGCTGCATCATGTTCAAATACTGCTGTTTATACAGTTAGCGTAACTCCTCCGCCAACACTAACGGTTTCAGGAACACCCTATTGTGCCGGACAAACAACCACAGTTACTGTTACTGGCGCCAATAGTTATACTTGGAGCACAGGCTCTACAACTAATTCAATTGTTGTTTCACCTATTGGAAACACGACTTATACTGTTGTTGGATCGAGTATTCCATCATGTACTAGTAGTATTGTTTTTACACCTAGTCTTATAACAACCGCTCCGGAAATTATAAATACTTCACCAGTTATTTTTTGTTTAGATTCTATTAAAGCAATCACTGTAAGAATAGTTGGAGGTAATCAACCATACACTGTAAGTTGGTTAATTCCAGGTGGAGGAATTGTTCCATTTGACACGACTACTTACACATATTATTTCACTCAAAGTATAACGCCAAGCACTGGATCTTACACCATTGTGGTAACGGACCAATGTTTATACACAGACACATTATCAATAGATATAAATAGCATTGATTGTGATATTCTTGCGCCAAATGTTGTAACTCCTAATGGAGATGGAATAAATGATTACTTTAAAATTAATGGATTAAATAATTTCCCTGGCTCATCGTTGAATGTATTTAATAGATGGGGCAATAAACTTTATAGCAATGATGATTATAAAAATGATTGGTCGCCAAATGTAACTGATGGCACTTACTTTTACATCGTCAACGTATCTGACGGAAGGAAATTAAGTGGATTTTTTCAAGTGTTTAAAGAGTAAACCATATTAAACGATTTAAAACATATTTATTATTCTTTTTTTTGCTAAGTTTTAAATTGGCAGAAGCTACTCACATTGTGGGGGGAGAAATCTATTATGACAATTTAGGTGGTAATAACTACAGAATAAAAATGAAAGTTTATCGTGATTGTTTAAATGGTATTCCTCCATTTGATAGTCCTGCATTCTTTACAATATTTGACGTTGCGGGAAATGTTGTTACAACTTTACAAGTTAGCGTAACAAGTAGCCTTACCGTGCCCCCAACAAATAACAGTCCATGTGCCCCTGCCTCATCTGGTAATGCTTGTGTTGAAGAAGCAATATATGAAGCCATCGTTAATTTACCTCCATTAACTGGAGGATATTATATTGCTTATCAACGTTGTTGTAGAAATGGCACTATTTTAAATTTAGTAAACCCAGGTGGCGTTGGTGCTACTTATTGGGAACACATTCCAGGACCAGAAGTAGTAGCTGTTAATAGTAGCCCAAGATTTACTAATCGTCCTCCAATATACATTTGTAATGGCATCCCAATTGCCTTTAATCATGTAGCAACTGATCCTGACGGAGATTCGTTAGTTTATAGTTTGTGTACTCCTTTTAACGGATTAGATGGCTGTTGTCCTGTTATCGGAACTGGGCCTGCTCCAGTTGGTCCGCAATGCTCTGCTCCTCCATCTGCATGTCCATCAGTTAATACGGCTCCGCCTTATATTAGTGTTCCCTTTCTCCCACCCTACTCATCATCCTATCCAATGTCTTCTAGCCCAGCAATCAATATAAATCCTACAACTGGTTTTTTAAATGGTGTCCCAAATATTATAGGGCAATGGGTAGTTGGTGTTTGCGTAAGTGAATATAGAAATGGACAATTAATTGGAGTTCATCACAGAGATTTTCAGTTTAATGTTATTAATTGTCCGTTTGTGGTTTCTGCTGATATTATCTCTCAAACAACTACTAATAATGGTGCTGGAACAGGTTATTGTAATGGATTTACAATTAGCTACTCTAATAATAGTTTTAATGGATCAACCTATCATTGGGATTTTGGTGACCCAAACACATTAGCTGATACATCAAATGTATTTAATCCAACATATACTTTTACAAACACAGGCACATTTACAGTGACCTTAATTGTAAATCCTAATAGTCCTTGTGGAGACACCACAACAGAAGTGTTTCAGGTATATCCTCTCTTATCGCCAGACTACATAACGCCAAATGCCCAATGCTTTAATGGTAATAGTTTTAATTTTAACGGCACTGGTTTATTTCAGGGAAATGGTACTTTTAGTTGGAACTTTGGAAGCAATGCCTCTCCACAAACTGCCAATACCTTATCTGTTACAAATGTTAGTTTTAATGCTCCAGGTGTTTATCCTGTTGCTTTTACCGTTGCAGAAAATGGATGTACAGCTACGTCAACAAAAACTATTGAAGTGTATCAAAATCCAAATGCATCAATTGGTTCATTTCCTGCTTCTGGTTGCGATCCTCTAGCAATCACTTTTACAAATACAAGCACAGCCGGAACTCCTATGACTTATTTATGGACGTTTAGTGATGGTACAACATCAACACTTCAAAATCCAACACATATTTTTTCTCCTGCGGGCGTTTACAGTTTTTCTTTAGATGTAATAACCAATCAAAACTGTATTGATACTAGTCAAATAACATCTGTAAACAGCATTACTGTAAATCCAACACCTATAGCAAGTTTCACATACACTTCTGCCTCAGGACTTTGTTTTAATAGTAATAATTTTTCGTTTAATAGTACTACAAATTTTCAAGGACCTGCAGGAAATTTATTATGGAATTTTGGAAGTAATGCCTCCACACAAATGTCAAGCACGCAATCTAACGCCAATATTAACTACAATGCCATTGGCTCGTATCCCGTTGTTTTAATTGCTGAAAAAAATGGTTGTTCTGATACAACCACGCAAATAATTGAACTATACGGAAACACAGTAGCCTCTATAGATCCTATTATTGCTCTTGGTTGCGACCCCATGGAAGTAACATTTAATAATACAAGTACAGGGTCTTCTACTCTAACTTACTTATGGAATTTTAGCGATGGTACATCTTCCACAGAGGCAAATCCAACACATGTGTTTAGCCCTGTTGGTATTTATAATTACACCTTAACTATTATCTCAAATAGTAATTGTGTAGATACAAATCAAATTATCTCTGTTTCGAGCATCACTGTTAATCCCGCTCCCATTGGAGGATTTATAGCAACTCCTACTTTAACAACAATATTCGATCCTGATATTTTATTTTTCAATATCGCTAACCCTGCTAATATTGTAAGTTGGTATTATAATTTTGATGATGGAACTGGTTCAAGTGAAATTAATCCAGCTCATACATATGCAACCTGGGGAGACTATTATGTTACTCAAACTGTAACTAATAATTATGCTTGTTCGCATACAGTTAAACTATTAGTTAGAGTATTACCAGAATTTAGGTTTTGGATACCAAATGCCTTTACTCCTGGAAACAAAGATAATTTAAACGATGTTTTTAAACCAATTGTCATTGGAGTTGAAGATTACACGTTTATGATTTTTAATAGATGGGGGCAAATGATTTACAAAACAAATGACACGGAGTCGGGTTGGAATGGAACTTTTAAAAATCAACCCTGCACAGATGATGTGTACGTGTGGAAATGTGAATTTAAAAATATCGTTACTAACGAAAAAGAATCTCGAGTGGGGCATGTTACTTTAGTGAGATAATTCCTTCTTTTCAATTAATAAAACATTGTTCATAATACTTATTTATCATGTTGTTTAGTCATCAAAAAATAGTTTCTTTTGTTTCGTGAACAGTTTATTTACAAGAATAAGAGATAAGCATGCCCTTTGGTATAAAGGCATTGTATTTGCATTATGTGTTATCATTTGCACATATGTGCTTCCTAAGCAAAAACATCAAGATGTTAGTTATATAAAAACAGGTGATATTTGGTTAAACGATGATTTGATTTCTCCATTTGATTTTTTGATAAAGAAAACGGACGCCGAATTAGCTAAAGAAAAAAAAGATACCCAAAAGCATATTGCTTATTTTAAAAAATCAAATGGTCCTGATGTTAGTTTTTTAAATGGCATCAAAGAATTATCTTCTAAAGAAATTTCTAATTTAACCGTACAACTGGATAGCGTTTTCAGAATTGGGGCATGCTTCATCTCAACCCCTTCGTCTTACGAAGATTCAAGTATATATGTTGTAGAAAATAACGAAGTTGTTTTAATGAATAAAAAGATTTTGTTTGACGAAAGCAGAATAAAAACTATCTTAACTAATAAGATAAATAATCCAGGTGTTGTTACAAAAATTTTAACTCAACTCTCCCCTAATGTTGTGTTTGATGAAATTTTATCAAGTGAAATGGCAACAGAAGCACCTGAAATAAATTACATCTATAAATCTAAAATAGAAAAGGGCGACATACTCCTGCAAAAAAATGATATCGTTTCTGAAGAACAAAAAAACATCTTGTTAAGCTATAATAATGAACTGAATGAACAAAAAATTGAAGCACCGATTCTATCTGTAATAGCTGGCCAACTACTAATTTGTATTTTGGTGTTGGGAATTATGATGTTGTTTTTAGCTTTTTTTCGAAAAGCTATTTTTAGTCAAAATTCACAGGTCACTTTTATCTTTTTAATCATCCTCCTTATTGTCATCATCACTAGTATTGTTGCCAAATACAATATCAAATATGTATATGCTGTTCCTTTTTGTTTAGTGCCTATTTTAATACGAGTATTTTTTGATAGCAGAACATCCTTGTTTAATTTTTTAAATATTATTTTACTATGTGCCTTTTTTACGCCAGATAAATTTGAATTTGTTTTCGTTCAACTTATAGCAGGGATAGGTACTATTTTTAGTGTGGCTGACATGGGCAAACGTTCTAAATTATTTATTTCGGCATTATTAACATTTGTGTTTTATGTGCTGTCATATATTGCCTATCACATGGTTAATAGTACAACACAAGCCCTTGGAAATATTGAAAACTATATTCCGTTTTTAATTAGCAGCGTCTGCGTACTTTTTTCATTTCCATTAATCTTTATTTTCGAGAAACTATTTGGATTTACTTCAGATTTTACATTATTAGAACTGTGTGATTTAAACTCACCACTACTTCGCCAACTATCTCAAAAAATTCCAGGTACGTTTCAGCACTCTCTTCAAGTAGCAAATTTAGCAGAGGAAGCTTGTTATAAAATAGGAGGAAATCCATTATTGGTAAGAACTGGTGCTATGTATCATGATATTGGAAAGATGAATAATCCTCGTTTTTTTACAGAAAATCAAGTGGGAGAAGTAAGTCCTCATGAAGATTTATCGTCAGAAGAAAGTGCGCAAATCATTATCAACCATGTTATTAAAGGAGTTGAAATAGCGAAAGAAAATAAATTACCAGAAACGGTCATTGATTTTATTAGAACACATCACGGAACAACAACCACTCGATACTTTTTGCACAATTACAAAAAAGAACATGAGGGAGAAATCATCAATGAAGATTTGTTTAGATATCCTGGCCCTATCCCTTTTAGTAAAGAAACCGCCATATTAATGATGGCTGATGGCGTAGAAGCATCATCAAGAAGTTTAAAAAAATATGATGCCATTACTATTGATGAATTAGTAGATAACATCATTAATCATCAAATTAATGAAAATCAATTTATGAATGCCGATATTACATTCAGAGATATTAATCAAATAAAAAAGATTTTTAAGAAACGATTAATGAATATTTATCATGTAAGGATAGAGTATCCTAGATAAATTGATTAATAGCACTTTTTTAGTGCATCGGTAATTTTCCTTAACTCATTAATATTAATGTTTTTCTCGGCTAAAATTTTATAGATTCTCATTTGTTTACGTCCTTCCGAGAGGAGTTTGGAATGAGTTACCTGATTACCTTTTACAAAGCTGATGTAAATATCCCTCTTCTTGCTATCATAGTTTACAAAACAAAACCATTTTCCTTTGTAATAATAAAACGGTGTGTTAAACTTTCGTTTAAACTGCAAATCTATTTCATTCATTAAAAATAGATGCAGAAATAAAAGAGCAGATTGTTCTGGCTCAGGTAAGGTCAAAAAATAATTATCAATTTGGTCTTCCAATTAATAATCTCTGTAAAAATTATGGATACTTGTTTTAACTCCAAAATAAATGTAAGGAGATTGCAACTCGTAACCTAAATCATCTTTAATACTTCTTTGAATGTAACCTAACTCAACTCTTAAATTTATTTGAGGAATAACATAATAAGTAAACTTAATATCGCTTTGCATTAGTTTCATTTTATTTCCTTGAGTTGTTTTGTGGCCGTATTCATAAGGTCGAGTTGTGTAACTAACAAATATATTTTGTCCTAAGTTTGAACCCAATGTATCCATGCCAATAGTCGCTGAAATACCTTGAAAACTTAACATCCAACGATTTGCTCTATAACTCATAAAACCTAGATACTCTTTAAAATTAGCGCCAAAAGGATGAGCCAATGCTTGTCCGTAATTTGAGTAATTCTGCTGAACGCTTCCATGCGTATAGGTATATGGCCTAACTTCATTATATTCGGCCTGAATAGTTAATCCTTTTACTTTAAAAGCATTCATGTACTTAGCTCCAAACTGCCAACCTTGTTTATTTGCCCACCAACCTTTACGTGCTTTAATTTCTTTAAAAAAGAATTCATCAGCTACTGCTTGAGCATATATTTTTAAGCCTCCAAATAATTTAGCCGAAATATTTAAACCCATCATAGAGTTATCTGATGATCCAACAGAATATTCTTGTGGTCTATAAAAAATAACAGGATTTAAATAATTTACATCAAAAGTTCTAACACGATTAGTGTCTGTTCCCTGCCAAACAACATTTTCAAAAAACGAAATATTTAATCCCTTAAGTGCATTAAAACTTAAATAATGAAATGTTCCATATTTATTTTGTAAGCTTTTTTGGGAACCATCATAACTCGAAAAATCTTTCATCCAAGAGTACCATACGTTGTACTGTATCCTCCAAATATTTGCATTAATACCAAAGTAAGGATTGTTGTTTGAAAAATCTGACAACAACAATGATCGATAACCTTCTCCAATAAAATGCTTGTCTTTTCCTAATTGAAAATTAAATGTTTTATTTGGGCTGTAAGAAATGTAGCCAGTTAAATTAGAAAAACTATAACTGCCATCGCTATTTTTAAATGCTCTTCCTAAACCTGGAATTAAACCCGTTGTTTGAATAGAAGTGTCTATGAAATTAGGATAAGATACCTTTCCTCCAATAGCAGTTAAGGCCAATGTGAAATCATCATTAATATTCAATTTAGCGTGTGCTCCTCCTATTGTTTCTAATACAAATTTAGAGTTTAACATGTCATACCCTGTTTGAATATCAACTATTGGTAAGGCTTGTACATTAAATTGATTTCTTTTATTTGGTCCTTCATTAAATGTTTTACTTAAAAATGTGTTTTTAATCGCGTAGTGCAAAAACTGAACAGACGTATCAGAATAGTTTTGAAGTGTAGAAGAAAGATATGGTTTAAAAGAGGAGTGAAATTCGAAACTCGGTTGTTTTATATCCCATACATCTATACTGTTTTGATTTTCATGATTAATAAAAATGTTTTGTGCTTGTGGTTCATTTTGCGAAAATGCAAGCATTGTGAAAAGACAAAACACAAAAGTTGCATTTAAAGAGGACACATGATGAAATATGTTTTTAATTCTTTTCAATGTATCTGCTAACTTTTCTTATTTTTTGCCGATTGATGTGAAAAAGACACAAATAAAATAAACACACCGCTAGATCCTAAGATCGCCAATAAAGAAAGGCTTGGATTTAAAAAATAACTTAACAATGAAACTGCCACTGTTAAAATACTAAAGATATAAATGATGACTACTGTTTTAACATGAGAATAACCACAGTCCAATAAACGATGGTGTAAATGATTTCTATCTGCTGCAAATGGCGATTGTCCTTTTACTGCTCTTAAAATAAAAATTCTTAAGGTGTCGGTTAATGGATATGCTAATGCCGCCACAACAAAAATTGGATTAGAAATATGAATCCAAAAATCATCCAATCTGGCCATAGGATATTCTATTAACTTAATACTTAATACACAGATAAACATTCCTATAATTAACGACCCGCTATCTCCCATAAATATTTTAGCTGGCGAGAAATTAAATATCAAAAAGCCTAACAAGGCGCCTGATAAAGAAAAAGCCAAAGAGGCTAATGTGTATTCGTTCGCAAAAACAAACCACACGCCAAAAACAGAAGAAGCAATAAAGCCAACACCTGCTGCTAATCCATCAATCCCATCAATTAAATTCATAGCATTCACCACAACAATGTATGTAAACAATGATAAAAAAATACTTCCCCAAAGTGGAATTTCTTCTACGCCAAAAACTCCATGTAATCCTGTTATTCTGATGTCGCCCATCAACACTAAAATTAGTCCAACTAAAATATTGGCAAACAGTTTTTTTACCGGTGATGTTCCGATGATGTCATCTTTTACTCCAACAAAAAACAACACTAAGCTAGTAGCAACTAATATTTTAAACTCTTTAACGGATTCATAAATTTGATCGTACTCGTGAATATCATCAATATTATACCATAGTGAAAAAGAAAATAATGTAGCAGCATAAATAATAATTCCTCCAATAGTTGGAACTGCTCGCTTATGAACTTTTCTTTCTTCAGTAGGTAAATCAATTAACCTTTTTAAAACAGCCACTTTTATAAGTGCAGGTGTAGAATACAATACAACTGCAAACGCTGTGATAAATACTAAAATTAATACTGCCATGTTTTATGTTTTAAAAATCGTAATAAGTATTATATAAGTTTGATTTTATACTTAAAGTATAAAATGTTGTTTTATTATTTGATAAATTAAATCCTAAAAAATCTTGGTATCTATAATTATATCCTAAAGATACATTAAAATTATACGCTGGGTTAATGGTGTATCCCAACTGTATTTTTGTTAATGTATTGTTGTATAATGAAAAGTTGTTTAACGTCATCCATTGTAAATTGAGTTTAGCATTTATAAATGCTCTACGGTATTTATAATCTCCTAATAAAACAAGCTCTTTGCCATAGCCTAAAGTATATGCTAAATTTTGGTTATAGTGAGAATAGCTTTGGTTGCTATATGTGCCAAAAGGACTGTTATAGGAAGCCTCTGCAACATCGTTATATTCTGCCTGAATCATTAAGTTTTTAAATTTAAAGGCATCAAAATATTTGGCCCCTACTTGATAACCCCATCCATTTCCAATAGCAAACGTATTACTAAAATCATCTCCCATAAACTGTCCATAAACAGAAATTGAATTAGAGATTTTTACATTAGCCGTTGCGCCAATCACAATATTGTTTTTATTATTTAATCCGTAAAATCCAATATTTGAAAATATAATAGGATTAAAATATTGCCACTCTAAATGTTGCCGATTCATGCTATCCGCTGCATTCCAAATCATGCCTTGAAATAATCCAATATTTATTCGTTTGTTGACATTATAGCTTAAATATTGAAAAGACACTGCTTTCTTTTGAAACAAAGGTTCTGTGTTTTTTGGTGTAAGCGCTCCTCCCGTTGTTAAATTCATTAAAACCGCATAAATATTTGTGTATTGTAATTTCCCTTTTAACCATTCTGACGTAACTCTTAAATATGGATAATTAAAGGCATTATCACTTAACAAAATTGAACGATAGCCATTTCCAATTTTTTGTTTACCATGCCCTACTTGAATATTTAATTTTTTAAAAGGTTGGTAAGAAATAAATCCTGAAGAGAATGCATAATCATAACCTGTTGTTTTAAAAACTTTATATCTACCCTGACCTGGAACTATTTTTGTTTGATTATTATATTTTGAAATATAGTAAGGAAATTGACTTTGGTTTTCAGAAAACATCGTCTCAAAATAAAAATCTTTCCCTATCGAACCACTTGCAATAAAGCCGCGTGTGTTTGTAGAAATTCGTTGCGCATTTGCAGTATCATAATAAGCTCTACCAAATTCTAAATTCAACAAGGGGTCAACCTTAAATTCAAATTTTTTTGATTTAGGTCGAATATGGATTAAATGGTCAAAAAACACTTTATCTAAAAACGGGTCCTCACTGATGTATTTAAATATACGATGTGTATCTCCAACAAATTCGTATTTTTTATTAAAAAATGGAATGTATGGCTGTATGCTAGAATGTATTTGTTCTGAATCTAAACGTGCTAATTGGCGCTGAGAAATGGTGTTAAAAAAATATTCGTTGGGTAAATTATAAAACTGTGATTTTAAGGAAAAAGATATAAGTATTAAGATATAAGTATTAAGATTTCTAAATCTATACGGTTGAATTTTTATTTTATGTAAAATGATCACCTCTTATTTAGTCTTTTATCTTAATACTTTTTACTTTAATACTAAACCCTACCAAGCTTTAACGCCTTCTTTTTTCTTAAAATCGTCGTACACTTGTTTAATCCCTTCTGGTAATTCTATTTTATGTTTCCAGCCTAAAGAATGTAAATAGGATACATCCATTAATTTACGGGGTGTTCCATCTGGCTTTGATAAATCATGAACAATATCTCCTTTAAAACCAACAATATCTTTTATTAATAATGCTAAATCTTTAATGGTTAAATCTGTTCCAGAACCAATATTGACGAATTGTTCGCCATCATATGTATTCATCAAAAACACACAAGCATCTCCTAAATCATCCGCATGTAAAAATTCACGCATTGGCGTTCCTGTACCCCACATTTCTACTGATGGTAAATTATTTTCTTTTGCATCATGAAATTTTCTAATTAACGCAGGTAATACATGAGAATTACTTAAATTATAATTATCATTTGGCCCGTACATGTTTGTTGGCATCACCGAAATAAAATTACAACCGTACTGGCGTTTATAGCTTTCGCACATTTTAATACCAGCAATTTTTGCAATAGCATACGGTTCGTTAGTTTCTTCTAACAAGCCTGTCAACAAATATTCTTCTTTTAATGGCTGAGGAGCCATTTTAGGATAGATACAAGAACTCCCTAAAAACATTAATTTTTTTACATTATTTACATACGAGTTATGAATCACATTATTTTGAATCATTAAATTCTCATAAATAAAGTCTGCTCTATAAATATTATTGGCTTGAATACCTCCAACTTTAGCAGCTGCTAAAAAAACATATTCTGGTTTCTCTGATTCAAAAAAATCAGCTACGGCTTGAGAGCTGCGTAAATCTAATTCCTTTGATGTACGAGTAATAATATTATTATACCCCTTACTTTGTAAATTACGTGTTATTGCAGAACCAACCATTCCACGGTGTCCTGCAATATATATTTTGGAATTTAGTTCCATTGTTTGGTTTTTTATAGTTTCAAAAAAACCTCCATTCGTTTGGAGGTTTTAATTTTTTATTCTTTGTAGTTTAATATTTTGTGTCCGCCTTCTAATAAATATTTGTCTCGTTTAAATATTTCAACATCAGAGGCAACCATTTCTTTGCAAAGTTCTGCAACGGTATAAGTTGGGGTCCAACCCATGTTTGTTTTAGCTTTAGTTGCATCGCCCACTAATAAATCAACCTCAGCTGGTCTGTAATATTTTGGATCAATCTCTACTAATATTTTACCTGTTGCAGCATCAATTCCTTTTTCATTTTCATCTTTTCCTTCCCACTTCAAAGTAATACCAACTTCAGTAAAAGACATGTTTATAAATTCTCTAACTGTAATTTTAATTCCTGTTGCTAAAACGTAATCCTCAGCAACATCTTGTTGCAACATACGCCACATACCTTCTACATAATCTTTTGCATGGCCCCAATCTCTTTCAGAATCAATATTTCCCATAAATAGTTTGTCTTGTAACCCCAAACTAATTTTTGCAGCTGCACGAGTAATTTTGCGAGTTACAAAAGTTTCGCCACGTAATGGACTTTCGTGATTAAATAAAATACCATTACAAGCAAACATTCCGTATGCTTCGCGATAGTTTTTAGTAATCCAAAAAGCATATAATTTAGCAACACCATAAGGACTACGAGGATAGAATGGGGTAGTTTCTTTTTGAGGCACTTCTTGCACTAAACCATATAACTCAGATGTAGACGCTTGATAAAAACGTGTTTTCTTTTCTAATCCTAAAATACGAATCGCTTCTAAAATTCTTAATGTTCCAATACCATCCGCATTAGCTGTGTACTCAGGTGTATCAAAACTTACTTTAACATGCGACATTGCCGCTAAATTATAAATTTCGTCAGGTTGAACTTCCTGTACAATTCTAATCAAATTAGTACTATCTGTTAAATCGCCATGATGTAATTTAAAATTGACATGTTTTTCATGTTGATCTTGATATAAATGGTCAATTCTATCTGTGTTAAATAAAGAACTTCTTCTTTTTACACCATGTACTGTATATCCTTTGCTTAAAAGCAACTCCGAAAGGTATGCTCCGTCTTGACCTGTTACTCCTGTAATTAATGCTACTTTTCCCATATTTTTGTTTATAGAATAGCAATATTACGAAAAATTAACGAAAAAATGATGTGTTTTTTAAGGGATTAAGTCTTTGAAAAACGAAGTTTTTTAATAGCTTTGCTTTCCTAAAACACACAGAATGAAATATCCGCGTTTGCCTAATAACAAACATTAATTGAAATAAACCGGATATACCATATGACAACTAAAAACAATAATAACTACATATGAAAACAACATTTGGCAAACAAAACTATCAAATCTTAATTGGAGGAATCGTATTAATTATTCTTGGATATTTATTAATGATTGGTGGTGGTAGCGAAGATCCTAATGTGTTTAATCCTGCTATTTTTGATACTCAACGCATTACTATTGCTCCAATGGTTTGTTTATTGGGCTTTGTTACCGTTATTGTTGCTATTATGTGGCGACCAAAAACTAAAAACGAAGAAGCTTAATTCTTCTTTTTACCCTTTTTTATTTTATGACGTATTTTGAAGCATTTATTATTGCCGTTATTGAAGGCTTAACTGAGTTTTTACCAATTTCTTCAACGGGTCACATGATGATTGGCTCTGCTATTTTAGGAATAGAAGCCACTCCTTTTGTTAAATTATTCACCATCGCCATCCAATTAGGTGCTATTTTATCAGTGGTTGTTTTATATTTCAAACGCTTTTTTAAGTCTATTGCCTTTTACATCAAATTACTGGTAGCCTTTATTCCTGCTGCTATTTTCGGAGTACTATTAGGCGATTATATTGATGCTGCTTTAGAGAATTTAATTGGAGTTGCTTTAGCTTTATTTATTGGAGGAATTGTTTTATTGTTTGTAGATAAATGGTTTAAAAACAATTCTAAAAATGAAGAAAAAGATATTACTTATCCTACAGCCTTAAAAATTGGATTATTTCAATGCTTAGCGATGTGGCCAGGAATGAGTCGAAGTGCTTGTACTATTATTGGCGGTATGACACAAGGATTAACCAGACAAAATGCGGCAGAGTTTTCTTTCTTTTTAGCAGTACCAACCATGTTTGCTGCAACCGCTAAAAAACTATTAGACTTTTATAAAGAAGGAATTTCATTAAATGGGCAAGAAATTAATATTTTAATTTTTGGAAATGTAATTGCATTTATAGTAGCATTACTTGCTATTAAATCCTTTATTGGATTTTTAAATAAACATGGCTTTAAAGGTTTTGGCTGGTATCGAATAATTGTAGGGGGTGTTTTAATAATTTTATTTGTATTAAAAATTCCTATTGCAATTATCTAATCTTAATACGGAATAATTGCAATCCCTATCGAAAACGGATTAATTCCTTTGGGACCTTTATCAGTAAATACTTCGCTGAAATAGTAACTTGCAGTTAAACACACTTGCTCCACCCCCACTCTAAACACAACGCCATAGCGCCAAGGATTCACGTTTTTAATATTATACAAACGAATTCTTCCATTGGCATCATCTGTTTTATTGAAATTTGAAATCACGTAACCTATTTTTGCACCCAACATCATTTTAAAAATTCTGGTGGTTTTAGTTCTAAACCTTAATTCTAAAGGAACTTCCACGCTTCTCTCATTATATCGATTAGCTAAATATGAAGTTGTTTTAGGTTCAATGATCGTATTCGTATGTCCAGAAATACTATCAAATTTGTACGTTAAATTTCCATTTGAACTAAAGTTGTGTGTGTAAAATCCTAAGCCATATCCAAAACTAAAATTTGAGTTTTTAATTGGTTTATCAAACAAGGTGTAAAAGCCAAACCCAATGCACTTCCAATCAGTTTTAATATTGGATGCTTTACCCAACCAATCCGTATAATTTGCTTCAAAAATTAATCTGTCTTTTGGGTCAGATTTGTAATTTTTAAGATCAAATTCGGAAATTATTTTTTTGTTTTTAGTAGTGTCTTTTTGTGCTTTGGTTGTGAAAGCAAAACTCAAGAACAATAAATAATATATGACGATTTTTTTCATTGGGTTATCAAAAATAAAGATTTTTAAGGGATAAAAAAATTCAGTTTCTCTCTAATTATAAAATAGTGCCTGATGCTGAAATTGCTACGTTTTATAGTTTTTTGATTGATGCTTTTATTGTACTTTTGCGTGATAATTTATTAAAATGGCAAAAGCAGGTCCAATTGTGTGTTCGTTTTGCGGACGAGACAAAAAAGAAGTAAAAGTTTTAATTGCTGGTGTTACAGGTCACATTTGCGACCAATGTATTTCACAGGCATTTAAAATTGTGAATGAAGAAGCGGGAGCGCAAGGCAACCAACAAGTACAACACGCTTTAAATATGTTGAAGCCACATGCTATTAAAAAGCATTTGGATGAATATATTATTGGCCAAGATGAAGCAAAAAAAATAATGAGCGTAGCTGTTTACAATCACTTTAAACGTGTGGCTCATGTAGCAGATGCTAAAGAAGATATTGAAATTGATAAATCAAATGTGATTTTAGTTGGAGAAACTGGTACAGGTAAAACCTTAATGGCTCGTACGATTGCAAAATTATTAAATGTGCCATTTTGTATTGCTGATGCAACTGTTTTAACTGAAGCTGGTTATGTGGGCGAAGATGTAGAAAATGTATTAACGCGTTTATTACAAGCTGCTGATTATGATGTAGCAAGTGCTGAGAGAGGAATTGTATTTATTGATGAGATTGATAAAATTGCTCGCAAAAGCGATAATCCTTCTATCACTCGTGATGTAAGTGGCGAAGGCGTGCAACAAGCGATGTTAAAATTACTAGAAGGTTCAGTTGTAAATGTACCACCGCAAGGTGGTCGAAAACACCCAGACGCCAAAATGATCCAAGTAAATACTCGTAACATTTTATTTATTTGTGGTGGAGCATTTGATGGTATTGATAAAAAAATTGCTCAGCGTTTAAACACACAAGCAGTTGGTTATTCAGCATCTGTAGCTAAAGAAGAAATTGATAAAGCTAATTTGTTACAATACGTCTCTCCTCAAGATTTAAAATCATTTGGTTTAATACCTGAATTAATTGGGCGATTGCCTGTTTTAACCTACTTAAAACCTTTAGATAGAGCAACGCTTCGCTCTATTTTAACAGAGCCTAAAAACGCTTTAATTAAGCAATACAAACACTTGTTTAAAATGGAAGGCATCAAATTAGAGTTTGATGAAGATGTTTTAAATTTAATCGTGGATAAAGCTTTAGAATTTAAGCTAGGTGCTCGTGGCTTGCGTGGCATTTGCGAATCAATTATGGTTGATTTTATGTTTGATGCGCCAAGCGATGAGAAAGCGCCAAAAAATTTAACGATTACTTTGGATTATGCTTTAGATAAATTAAAAAATGCAAGGTTAACACAGTTGCAGGTCGCATAACATATTCCTAAATAAAAACCCTCTAAATAATATTTAGAGGGTTTTTATTTATAAGACTTTGGTTATCTATCTAACCAACTTAATGACGCGAATTTTATCTAATAATAAAATAACTGGGTATGTTGGGTCAACCTCATACCACTTAACTGCAAAATTAGGTTTAGCGCCTGCATGATGATGGTTGTTTTGAAACAATTCTCCCATCATTAAAATATCCCAAAATAGAGTGTTTCTAGATTTATCCCCTTCTTCAAAATTACGGTAACCATATTTATGTCCTGCCCAATTTACAATAGCTCCTTGTATTGGTCCAATTAAAAAATGAATTGGCAATAATAAAAACATCCACCAATGTGTAGCAAAAAAACAATAAAACACAAAATAGCCAACACCAAAAGCAATTCGTGTATACCAACTATCTGCTATTTTATCGATAACAGGATACTCTGGGAAATTACGGTCAAATTTCTCCTCAACAACAACACGTTTATTTAACACGTCGTTATAAATTTCACGTGTATGCAACATCATATGATAAGCATCTTTAAAAAAATGTGGGGTATGAGGATCTTTTTCAGTATCGCTATAAGCATGATGCATGCGATGTAAAATAGCATAGGCGCGCGCGTTCAAATAAGAAGAGCCTTGAGTTACCCAAGAAAAAATATAAAAGAATTTTTCCCAAAATTTGTTCATCGTAAACATTTTATGAGCGCTATATCTATGTAAAAAGAACGTTTGTCCGAAAAGAGATAAGTACCAGTGAAGTACTAAAAATAAAAGAATAATCATTGTAATGGTTTTAGTTCGGTTGCAAATGTCAGCATTATAAAATGATTTATATCATCTTTTCATCGAAAAGAGTAGGTTAAACAATTGTAAAACTGCATTTCTATCTATATAACAAAAAACCCTCTACAAAGTTGTAGAGGGTTTAAAATATTAATTAAAATATGATTATCCGTTTAATGCTTCGGCACCAGCAACGATTTCTAAAATCTCAGTAGTAATAGCTGTTTGACGAGCTTTGTTATAACTAATTTTTAAATCACGTAACATGTCTTTTGCATTATCAGTTGCTTTATGCATCGCGGTCATACGAGCTCCATGCTCAGACGCTAATGAATCTAACAACGCTTTATAGAATTGTGTTTTTAATGAACGAGGAATTAAATCGCTCACAATAAATTCTTTACTTGGTTCAAAAATATAATCTGTGTTTGAAGAAGTACCTGCAGATGCAGTAGCTTCAACAGGTAAAAATTGTTCGGCTTGTACAATTTGTACAGCAGCATTTTTAAACTGATTGTAAACTAAAACTACTTTGTCAAAATCTTTCAAAACAAATGCATTCATTACTCTTTCAGCAATAGGTGCAACTGTATTATAATTCAAATTATCAAACACCTCGTTTAAATTATGTGGCAAATGAGATCCGTGTATAATATAATCTGTACGTTTAAATGCATCCGTTACTTTTTTGCCAATTGGCAATACAGTAATTGTACATCCATTATACTCGTTATTAATTAAACTCTGTGTTTTTTTAATGATGTTAGCATTAAAACCACCCGCTAATCCACGATTAGAAGAGATTGCAATTAATAATACATTTTTTGGTGCAGATTTACGTGCGTAAGCATTTTCAGAAGTATCCAAACTTGAACTTACGTTTTGTAATATTTCTTGTAATTTGTTAGCGTAAGGACGCATTTGCGTAATGGCATCTTGCGCACGTTTCAATTTAGCAGCACTCACCATTTTCATGGCACTCGTAATCTGCATGGTTGAACCAACGGATACAATTCTATTTCTTACTTCTTTTAAATTTGGCATCTCTCTTAATTAAGAATTATGAATTAAAAATTCAGAATTATTACGCATACTTAGCTGATAATTCTTTTGCAGTTGCTTCTAACACACTTGTAATCGAATCATCAAATTTACCTGCTTTTAAAGCGTCTAATTGTTCTTTGTTTTTACGCTCGCAAACATCTAAGAATTCTTTTTCAAATTCTCTTACTCTATTTACAGGAATAGAACGTAATAAGTTTTTAGTTCCTAAGTAAATAATTGCAATTTGTTGTTCAACACGCAGTGGCGAAGCGTTAGCTTGTTTCAAAATCTCCACGTTACGAGCACCTTTATCTAATACTGATTTTGTAGCAGCATCTAAGTCAGAACCAAATTTAGAGAAAGCCTCTAACTCACGATATTGAGCTTGATCTAATTTTAAAGTACCTGCTACTTTTTTCATTGATTTAATTTGAGCGTTACCACCAACACGAGATACAGAAATACCTACGTTAATTGCCGGACGAACACCTGAGTTAAATAAATTTGTTTCTAAGAATATTTGACCATCCGTAATTGAAATTACGTTTGTTGGAATATATGCAGAAACGTCACCAGCTTGTGTTTCAATGATTGGTAAAGCTGTTAATGAACCACCACCTTTAACAATCGGTTTTAATGACTCCGGTAAATCATTCATGTTTTTAGCAATCTCATCAGAAGCATTGATCTTAGCGGCACGTTCTAATAATCTACTATGAAGATAGAAAACGTCACCAGGATACGCCTCACGTCCAGGAGGACGACGTAATAATAATGACACCTCACGGTAAGCTACTGCTTGTTTAGATAAATCATCATAAATAATTAAAGCTGGACGACCAGTATCTCTAAAGAATTCTCCTACTGCAGCGCCTGCAAATGGAGCGTAGAATTGCATTGGAGCAGGATCAGAAGCGTTAGCCGCAACTACCACTGTATAAGCCATTGCGCCATTTTCTTCTAAAGTACGAACAACGTTCGCTACTGTAGACCCTTTTTGAGCAATTGCTACATATATACAGAATACAGGTTTTCCTGCATCATAAAATTCTTTTTGGTTAATAATAGTATCTAACGCAACTGTTGTTTTACCAGTTTGACGGTCACCAATGATTAACTCACGTTGTCCACGTCCAATTGGAATCATCGCATCAATTGCTTTGATACCTGTTTGTAAAGGCTCAGTAACTGGCTGACGGTAAATTACACCTGGTGCTTTACGCTCTAAGGGTAATTCGTAAGTCGTTCCTTGAATTGGTCCTTTACCATCAATAGGATTTCCTAAAGTATCGATAACACGACCCAACATACCTTCACCTACATTAATAGATGCGATACGTCCTGTACGTTTTACGGAAGAGCCTTCGCTAATACCAGTACTTGCGCCTAATAATACGGCACCTACGTTATCTTCTTCTAAGTTTAATACAATTCCTTGTAAACCTGTTTCAAATTCAATCAACTCACCTGATTGAACTTTAGATAAACCGTAAATACGAGCGATACCATCACCTACTTGTAATACAGATCCAACTTCTTCTAATTCAGCTTCCGATTTGAAACCTGATAATTGTTGTCTTAAAATTGCAGATACTTCTGCTGGTTTTACTTCAGCCATTTTATTGTATGGTTAATTATTAATTTAATGCTTTGTTTGTTAATTCTTTTTTCAAATTCGATAATTGACGAGCAACTGATTTATCTAGTTGTTTATCGCCAATTTTTAAAATAAATCCTCCAATAATATTCGCGTCAACTTTCTCTACTAATTCAACTTCTCCGTTTAATTGAGATTTTACTAAGTCTAACGCTTTTTGTTTAGTAGCAGCATCTAAGCCGTTAGCAGATGTAACTACTGCAGTTAAAATATTTTTATGAGAACGGTATTGCTCAATAAATTCATTTGCCATTTCTGGGATAACGTTTTCTCTTCTTTTAGAAGCTACAATTGTTAAAAATCCAGAAGTAATCGTATTAAATTTTCCATCAAAAACCGCTTTGATTGTCGCGATTTTTTTGTCAGATTTAATAATAGGACTGTTTAAAAATGTAATAAATTCTCTAGAGTTTTCGCACACATCTTTTACTTGAACCATATCAGCATACACAGCCTCTAATTGGCCTTTCTCTACTGATAAGTCGAGTAATGATTTAGCGTATCTTGATGCAACTATCATGATTAGTTAAGGTTTACGTCTTTCATTAAGTTGTTTACTAATGCTTTTTGTTTTTCGTCGCTTGATAATTCGCTGCGTAAAATTTTCTCAGCAATTTCAATTGATAACGTAGCTACTTGATTTTTTAATTCAGCAACAGCAGCATTTTTTTCGTTAGTAATTTGCTCACGAGCAGATGACATAATACGATCAGCTTCCGCTTGAGATTTAGCTTTTGCTTCAGCAATAATAGCATCTTTAGTATCACGAGCTTCTTTTAATAAGTTGTCGCGTTCAGCACGAGCTTCAGCTAAAATCTTTTCGTTGCTAGATTTTAACTCACGCATATCGTTTAAAGCATTTTCAGCGCTCGCTAAAGCATCTTCAATTCCTTTTTCACGAGTTTTAATAGCCGTTAAAATTGGTTTCCAAGCAAATTTGCCTAATAAAACTAGTAATAAGACAAAAGTAATAGTTGTCCAAAATATTAAACCAACTGCTGGTTCGATTAAACTTGCTAAAATAAATAAGTTCATTTTATATTGTTTTTAGTTGTACTCTTTTTTGTTTACCAAATAAAAATAATTTAAACCAAAGCCATTACCAACCGTAATAGCTTTGGTTTGTTTGTTGAAGATTACTTCGACATTAAAGCAACTACTACACCGAATAATGCAACACCTTCTACAAGGGCTGCAGCGATGATCATAGCTGTTTGAATTTTCGAAGTAGCTTCTGGTTGACGTGCAATGGCATCCATTGCGTGTCCACCAATTTGTCCGATACCGATACCAGCGCCTATTACTGCTAAGCCTGCTCCGATTGCTGCGATACTACCTGTCATTTTTCTTTGTTTTTATTGGTTATTAATTAATCTTTAAATTCTTAGTGTCCTGCTTCTAGTGCTTTATCATCACTATCATGCGCGCCGTCTTCGTTATGGTCAGCAACTGCCGAACCAATAAATAAAGCGGTTAACATTGTAAATACATACGCTTGTAAGAATGCTACTAAACACTCTAATACATCAATAAATAATGCAAATGCCACAGATACTGGTGCAATATAAATTGTTTTGAATACGAATATTAAACCTACTAATGAAATAATGATAATGTGTCCTGCTGTCATGTTAGCAAATAAACGCATCATTAAGGCAAATGGCTTTGTTAAAATACCTACTACTTCAATAGGAATTAAAATTGGCCAAATAGCTTTTGGAGCGTGTGGTAAAAAAATGTGCGACCAATAATTTTTGTTACCGTTAATATTAGTTACAATCATGGTTGCAAATGATAACACTAAGGTGAAAGCGATATTACCTGTTAAGTTAGCTCCAATTGGAATCATACCAAACACGTTATTAATTAAAATCATGAAGAAAACAGTCAATAAATATGGTACAAATTTATCAGATCCATGTCCAATGTTTCCTTTAGCGATGTCATCACGTACAAATAAAATTAAGGGCTCAAAGAAAGATTGTTTTCCTTTTGGTGCAGATGTAATGCCTTGTGTTTTATATGCTTTTGCAATTGAAGTAAAAATCCATAAAATCACAAAAACAGAAATAAACATTTGAGTCACGTTTTTAGTGATTGAAAAGTCTAAAGGTCCAGCATTAGAAACACTTACTTCTTTTTCATCAATTGTTAATGTAACATACTGACCGTATTCATTTGCTATTTCATTTGCGAAATAAATTTTTTCTTCAAACATTACAAAACGCTCTCCGTTTTTTTCAACCACTACTTTTCCTTCATTATCATGGTGAAATTCAGAAGACATAAAAAACGCAATTCCATTATTTCCTTTTAAAATAATTGGTAATGGGGCAGCCACTGCATCATGTCCTTCACCCCAAAAATGCCAAGAGTGAGAATCTGAAACGTGCTCTAAAGCAATAGCAGAAATGTCAATTGGACCATCAGACTCGTGAGCCTCATGTCCACCATGCGTATCTGCTTCAACGTGTGTTGCGTCTGCCTCATGTTCTTGGGGTTCTGAAGCAGATAAATTGTTTGAAAACCCAATAAATAGGGAAAATATCAATAAAAAGATACTTGTAAAGCGTTTGTATGTATTAATTTTACTAGTCATTACGAAAAAAGGTATTTGTAAGCTTTAAAATTCGGGTGCAAATGTAGGGATAAAATGACAAAACCGAAACTTTTTTTTGGGTTTTAGACAAAGAATATGAAGAATACGGTGAATTTTTTTGGATAATGTTAAAACACAACATAATCCTGAGGATTAATGGCAAAACCATTATACCATAGCTCAAAATGTAAATGAGGACCGTTACTGTTTTCTCCAGTGTTTCCAACAACACCTATTGGTTCTCCTGCCTTTACATAATCTCCTGTTTTTTTAATGATGTTAGATTGATGCTTATAGACACTCGTAATATTATTACCATGTTGAATTTGAGTAACATAGCCATCGTCTGGTGTAAATCCGGCAAAAATAACTGTTCCGTCGAGGGTTGCTTTAATTAGTTCATTTTCCTTGGAAACGATGTCTGTTCCAAAATGTTCTTCCCTTATATTATAAGAATTGGTAATGACTCCTTTAAGAGGGGTGAAAAAGAAGAAATTACTTAAGGCGTTTAGCTTATTAGCTGAAACCTTATCACTTGTCGACTCTAATTGATTGGTTTCTATATCATTACGAAGTTTAATATCTTGGTCGCTTGGTTTAATGTCAATATTAGCGTACTTCCCTGTTGAGTCTTTTATCGGTTTCCCAGTTCTTCCTTCGGTTTTACCCGAAAACACATTTAATAAATTATTTATATACCAATCTCTTGCAATTAAAGTTTGCTCCAAAGAATCTGCTTTTGAGCTTAACATAATAATGTCTTTTCTATCATCCACGTTCCCGTATCCAGGAATATATTCCCTAAATGGAGTGAAAGCTACTAAACTAATAACCAATGTAGTCATTACAATGGTAATAGAACCCAACAAAATGATTAAACCGAGAGGAGAAAGGCGCAGCGAGAACTTTTCTGCAAAAGAATCGTCGTTCAATATAACCAAACGGTATTTATTCCGTAATTGATCGGTAAAAATTTTCCAACGACTATTTTTGGTTTCAGACATACGTTCGACACAAAAATATACTAAATTTACGATTTTGACGTTATTACCTTATTTTTGTACGCTATTTTTTGAAATCTATATATACATATACCCTCAGTTGTTTTGTTTTTTTAATCCTATTATCTGGATGTAAAACAAACAAGAATACTTTTATCCATAGAGGCTATCATAATTTAACGGCCCGTTTTAACGGTTACTATTATGCTACAGAAAGCATTAAAGAAGGCGAAGAAAAAATTAGAACTAGCTATAAATATGATTACGATAGATTATTGCCTGTTTTTTTAGTGCCTACTAATGAAACCACAAAAGCTACTTTTCCAGAATTTGACAAAGCCATTAAAAAATCTTCAAACTGTATTCAGCGCCATACAATAAAAGATAAAAAAAGAATCTACGAGATTACAACTGCGGGAAGATGGATTGATAATAACTGGAATGTTATTGGCATTTCTCATTTTTATAAACGAGAATTCTTCTCTGGTATTGAAGCTTTTGAGTATGTTATCAGAAGCTACAAATCAAGGGATAAATATAAAGCAATGATTTGGTTAGCGCGTTCTTATAACGAAATTGGAGCGCCCTCTCAAGCAGAACCTATCATTAGTATGCTTAAGGAAGATAAAAAAATATCTAAATACGCTATCAAAGAACTCCCTGCTGTTCAAGCAGATTATTACATAAAAAGAGGTATGTATAAAGAGGCGGAAGCTGCTTTATTAATAGCTTTAAAAGGCGGTGAGCCTAATAAGAAGAGTGCTTTTGCGAATGTATTATCAGTTATAAAAACACGTCCTTCTAAAAAAACAAGAGCTAGATACTCGTTTATTTTAGCCCAGTTATTTGAAGAAAAAAAAGACAATAGAAAAGCAATTCAATATTATCAAAAAGTAATTTCTTTAAAGCCAAATTACGAACTTGTATTTCAAGCAAAAATGAAACAAGCGCGTTTGTATGATGTTAAATCTGGAAACATTGCTAAGTTAAAACGAGAGTTAATGAAAATGACTCGTGATGTTAAAAACACTGAATACTTAGACATTATTTATTATACACTAGGAGAAATTTTTGAAAAAGAAAAAAATGAAGAGCAGGCCATTGCAAACTATAAACTCTCTGTAAAAAACAGTACGCAAAACCCAAAACAAAAAGCTTTATCGTATTTAAAATTAGGAGAAATTAATTTTGAACAAGCAAACTATACTGCCGCTGGTGGATACTACGACAGCACCATGATTACTTTGCCAAAAGATTATAAAGACTATAAAATTATTAGTAAACGTAAAGAAACTCTTGAAACTCTTATAGGTTATATTAGAACTATTCAAAAAGAAGATAGTTTGCAACGTGTTGCAAAACTGACCGTAAGTGATAGAACTCGTTTTATTGAAAAAATGATTAAAAAAATTGAGGAAGATGATGAAAAAAAGAAAGAAGAAGCTGAAGCCTTATTAGCGCAAAACTCAAATCCAAATAATAACTCTTCTAGTGTGCCAAATAATGGAATGCCAAACTTAAGTGGTGGTGGCGCAAAAGGCGATTGGTATTTTTATAATCAAACCACTTTAAGTTTTGGAGTTAATGATTTTATTAAAAAATGGGGAAACAGAAAACTAGAAGATAACTGGAGAAGAAGCCAGAAAGCGTTAAGTTTTGATAACCAATCAAACCCTAATGATTCAGCAAGTTCTGTTGCAACAACAAACAAACCTAAATCTACTTCCAACAAAAAATCAGTTGATTATTATTTAACAGACTTGCCTTTATCTGATTCCTTAATACAAAAATCTGACAAACGTATCATTGATGCTTTTTACAATTTAGGCAGTACCTACAAAGAAGATTTAAATAATAATAAAAAAGCAATAGCTGCATTTGAAGAGTTAAACAATCGCTACACAGACCATAAATATAAGGTGTCTACATACTTTCAATTATATAGAATATTTGAATCTGTTAAAAATAAAGAGAGAGCAGATTACTATAAAAATAAATTATTAAGCGAATATCCTAATAGTGAGTACTCTCAAATTATCAAAAATCCAAAATACATTTCTGAAAAAAATGCTCAAAAAGGAGAGGTTGAGTTGTTTTACACAGATACTTATAATGAATATTCTTTGAGCAACTATACTGCTGCATTTAGTAAATGTAATGAAGCAGAATCAAAGTTTGGAAAAAATGATTTTGCGCCAAAATTTGCCTTTATTAAAGCGATGTGTATTGGCAAATTAAAAGGTGCTGATTCTTTAGAAATTGCATTAAAGCAAGTTCAAGTTTATTATCCTAAAGATGCGGTATCAAAACAAGCTCAAGAAATATTAGAGGTGTTATACAATTTGAAGCATCCAAGCGAAGCAACGGGTGCCGTAAACAAAACAGATACTTTTAGCTTAGATTTAAATGCTCCTCATCTTATTGTAGCTATTTGCCCTGATGATGCAGCTATTGCTAACGGCTTCAAATCAGCCTTAGCTGACTTCAACGACACTTATTATAGTAATGCCAATTTAAGTATATCAAGTAGTTTGTTTGGAAGCTCAGACCAAATAACGAATGTGAAAACTTTTAAAAATGCGAAAGAGGCTTTAGAATACATTGATAATTTAAGTAAAGATAAAACTGTGTTTTCTGGAAAAATCAAATTTGAAATGTTTACACTAATGGCAATTTCTGCTGATAATTTACCTAGGCTTTATAGAAAAAAACAAACCAACTACTATAAACCCTTTTACGATGATCATTACAAATTTCAGAAGTAATTTGTTATATTCGTCATTCAAATTAAAAAGATCATGTTTCAAAAAGTAAATAAATCTTCGGCTGTTGAAAGTTCATCCATTAATTTAATTGGGAACGGAACACATATTTCTGGTGATATCAATTCAAACGGAGACGTTCGAATTGATGGTACTCTAAAAGGTAATCTTTCCATATCTGGAAAACTTGTTGTAGGGCCATCCGGAAACATTGAAGGTAATGTTACTTGTCAAAATGCAGATATCTCTGGAGAAATTCACGGAAAAGTAACAGTTAGTGAATTACTATCTTTAAAATCTAGTGCTAAATTATTGGGCGACATTATTACTGGAAAAATATCAATTGAACCAAGCGCAACATTTACTGGTACTTGTAATATGGGTGCTGTTGTAAAAAAAATTGCTAATGTCATCGAAAAACGAGAAGCAGCCACACAAACCGCTTAATGCTTATGCTAAATACAGTGGTCTTGGAATTCAAATGGCACTTATTATTGGCGGAGGTTGTTACGGTGGCTATAAACTAGACGAGTATTATAAAAACACAACTCCTGTTTTCACAATTATTTTAAGTTTAGTGTCTATTGCCCTAGCGATGTATATCGTTTTAAAAGATTTTATAAAGCCAAATAAGTAAATGCAAAGTCAAAAAAAATATTACATACAATTTATTACTGTTTGTCTTGGGGCATTAATTTTATCTTATGGTTTAAGTCAAATACCCAATCGTTACTTTAACACTCATCATTTTTGGATTCCAACTATCTTTTTTGCTTTAAGCACATTAGGTGTAAACGCTTTATTGACGAAAGGCGATAAACAATCTAAAGAATTTGTTTTTAAAACATTGGCTATGAGTATGGCTCGTTTATTAGTGTGCATGATTTGTGTATTTGTGTATTCACTCATCAATAAATCACAAGCACTTGCTTTTACTTGTCATTTTATGATACAGTATTTTATATTTACCATTTTTGAAATTTCATTTTTACTTAAATATATAAAACAAGCCAATTAACTTCATAAAATGCCAATCAACAATTATTAAATAATTTGCTACTTAATAATCTATAATTTCACGGAACCAAACAAATCATTATGAAATAGTCATGCTCCAACAAGCACAAATGCAAATGAAGATTGTATGACGTATACCATATGACAAATAAAAAACAATAAAATCTACTTATGAAAAAATTATTTATTACCTCATTTGCTATTTGTTCAATAACATATAGTCAAGCGCAACAAGCGCCTTATCAAGAGCCTCTTTCGAATATGAAAGGGAGCGAATATAAATTTACTGTTGTAAAAAGCTTAGACGCTAATGCTGTTCAAAATCAAGGACAAACAGGAACATGTTGGTCGTTTTCATCTATGTCATTTTTTGAAAGCGAATTAATTAGAATGGGAAAAGGCAAAGAATTCAATTTTGCAGAAATGTATATTGCTCGTAAAGCATACCCTTTAAAAGCTGACAACTACGTTCGTATGCATGGACGAGCTAATATGGCTGAAGGCGGTGGTTTTTCAGATGTTGTTAATGTGATGAAAAAATACGGCTTAGTTCCTGAAGAAATATACCCAGGAAAGAAAAACCTAAAAGAAGCCCACAATCACTCTGTATTAGAAGCTACAATAAAGGGAATTACATCAGCCGTTGCTGATGACAAAAATAATAAAATTGATTTTGAAGCTATGCACACGGCTGTAGAAAGCACTTGTGATGCCTTTTTAGGTAAAGCTCCAGATAAATTTACTTACAAAGGAAAAGAGTATACGCCAAAATCTTATGCTGAAGCAACTGGGATTAATCCTGACGATTATGTTTTCTTAACTTCATTTACTCATCATCCATTTTACAGTAAATTTACATTAGAAGTTCCTGATAACTGGAACTGGGATCAAATGTATAACCTACCACTAAACGAATTTCAAGAAGTGATGCAAGGCGCCATAAACAATGGATTTACATTTGCTTGGGCAGCTGATGTGAGTGAAAAAGGATTTAAGTTTAAAGAAGGCTTAGCTATTGTTCCTGAAATGCCATTTTCGGAAATGAGTGATGCGGAAAAAGCAGATTTAATTAAAAAACCGCACACTCAATTTAAGGTAACTCAAGAAAATCGCCAGTTAGCGTTTGATAACTACGAAACACAAGACGATCATGGAATGCATATTGTTGGTTTAGTAAAAGACCAAAACTCTACGCCATATTATATTGTAAAAAACTCTTGGGGTAAAGATAGAAACGAATGTGATGGATATTTTTACGCATCTGAAGCTTATGTTTTATATAAAACAACAAGTATCATGTTACACAAAAAAGCTATTCCAGCAGCTATCGCTAAAAAATTAGGAATTGTTCAGTAAGCGTTAAAATAAACTAATTAAGAACCCTTAGTGAAAAACTTTCGCTAAGGGTTCTTAATTTTATACTAATTTTGAAGGAAATATTATTTTGTAATGGAGGAAAACACGTCGAACGAAAATCGTAAAAAATCAGGACTTCTGTGGATTTTAATTGCCCTATTGGCAATTACTAATGGTGTTACATTTTGGATGTATACACAAGAAAAAAATAAAGCCGCAAATGAGATTATTGTAAAAGAACAGGTAATCGTTGAGCGCGATAACGTGAAAGGAGAGTTATTACAATTACAAAAAGATTTTGCTAATTTAGAAACGAACGACAAAGCCTTACAAGCAGAAATTGAAGCAAAGAAAGCTGAAATTGCTCAATTATTAGAAGACGCAGAAAAACACAAAGGAGACGCTTATATTATTTCTAAGTTGAAAAAAGAATCTGAAACATTACGTCAAATTATGAGAGGTTATGTAAGAACTATTGATTCTTTAGGTACTTTAAATAAAACATTAATTGTAGAAAAAGATAATGTATTAAAAGAATTAGATTCTGAAAAAGGTAAAACAACTACTTTAAACAAAGAGAAAGAAGATTTAAAAGCTACGATTCAAAAAGGATCTATTTTAACCTGCTTTAATGTCGTAGCAAAAGGCGTGAGGTTTAAAAGTGGCGGAAAAAAAGAAAGTGAAACAAGTAAAGCTTCTCGTACCGAAAAAATCAAAGTTTCTTTTTCTTTAGGAGAAAACAAAATAGCTAAGGCAGGAGAAAAAACAGTATTTATAAGAATTGTTACTCCTGACGGTAAAGAAATGGCTAAAAATTACGATGATAACTACCGTTTTAGTTTTGATAAATCAAGTGGATATTTTGCAGGTAAACAAGCTTTAAATTACGCTAATGCAGAAGTTAGTGGCGTTACTTACTGTGAAGGTAAAGATCCTTTAGTAGCAGGTAACTACATTGTTGAAGTTGTTTGTGACGGTGTAATTATTGCAAACACTAGTTTACGTTTAGATTAATAAAAAAACACAATAAAAAAACACCCGCTAGCTGGCGGGTGTTTTTTATTATAAGCTTGTTTCTTCTTTTTCTTTCTTAAGTGCAGTATACATTCTGTAAGAACGATATATCGCGTATGCTAAAAATACGGCACCAAGTATGATCCGCTTGTTGCCGTATGCTCTATCACTCATTAAGTCCGTAAATAAAAACACGATAGCGCCAGCAAGTGTAATTAATACCATTAATCCACTAAAAACTAGGTTAATTAATTCTATAGGCGATTTTTTCATTTTATAAATTTTAAGTTTAGCATTCGATAATCCTTCAAAATAGTATGCAAAAATAATTAGATATTGTATTCAAAAAAAATCCCCTCCATTACTGGAAGGGATTTTATATACAGTTTTATATGAATTATCTTAATTGGAAATTGATTGGTAAGTTAAAGAATACTGATACAGCTCTACCATTTTGTTTTCCAGCTTTCCAGTTTGGCATTGATTTAACAACACGAATCGCTTCTCTGTCGCACTCTCCGCATCCTGGTACTCCTTTTAACACTTGTACATCTGTAATGTTTCCACTTCCATTAACAACGAACTTCAAAAAGCATTTACCACTTAAACCAGCTTCTTTAGCCATTTGAGGGTATTGAATGTTTTTTTGAATATATTTCATCATTTCCATTGCTCCACCTGGAAATTCTGGCATCTCCTCTACTACTGTAAAGATTTCTGGTGCTTTTTCTTCAATTACACCATTTCCATTTCCATCTGTTGGCACAACTACCGCGTCTCCATCACCTTCTTGAGTAACAGTACTTACATTAGTTTCTGCTAACTTATCTTGTGGTGGTGGTGGATCAGTTTCAACCGCATCATCCTTAATAACTGGAGGAACGAATTTTACCGTTTCCATTACTGGTGGTGGCGGTGGTGGTGGTGGTGGTGGTGGTTCATTTTTATCAGCTGGTGGTGGCGTTAAGTCAATAGTGGTCATATCCAATATTGGTTCTTTTGCTATCTCGTCGCCTTTTAAACCTAACACAAACTTGATACCCATTCCTAAAGCTAATGCACCAATCATGCAGCCTAGAATTAAGGTAACAGTCCAGTTGTATCTACGGCGTATTTGATACGCTCCGTAGTCTTGGTTGCGTCCTTCAAAAACGATATCGTTTCTGGAGTCGTCAACTACACTATTCCAATTTGTTGTCATATTTATTTAATTTTTTCTTGTAATAATGCGTATTCTGTAGCCATCATCTCAACTCCCAATACTCGTTTACCAACATTACAAATTTTTAATTCATCTAACATATCAATCGCGTTTCTATACGTTGCTTGATCGTCCGTTTTAATTAAAACAGTAATAGCCTTAGTATCCGCTGTTGCATCAACAGCCATACGTTTGTAGGTGGTATCTGCTAACAATTTGTTTTTGTTTTTTTCAGTTAAGCCTTTGATTTCTTCGATAGCCCATTTGTTTTGCTCTGTTAATAAAGCGTGCAATCCTTCAGGGCTAAAATTAGTTTCTTTTAAGTCCGTTGGAGGAACACCTTTTTCATTACCAGCCGCATAAAACTGACCTACATAATAAAAAATTCTGTCATCCTTCGTTAATAAAAAAGTAACACCATTTTTAACTTCTGGTGGTGGTGGGCTTCCTGGAGGTGGTTCAGCTGGTAAGCTTAACTCCATACTTTTTGGTTTACTAAAGGTTGATGTTAAAACGAAGAACGTTAATAACAAGAACGCTAAATCTACCATTGGAGTCATATCCACGCGGGTACTCTGTTTCTTGGCGCGTTTTTTACCGCCTTTACCATGCCCGCCGCCGCCGCTTTCTGCTATTTCTGCCATGTTAAATTAGTTTTTTAATTAATATTTTTTTTTGGTTCAGCTGCTGGAACTGACGACCCGCCTTCCATTGACGTAATCAAATTGAAAGTATAAATTTTCATATCTGTAAAGGTTTTAAACACATCTTTTACATAAATGTATTTTGCCTTACCGTCTGCTTTAATAGCATAACGAGGCTTTTCTCCTTTAAACTCTTGTCCTGTTTCTTCTGCCTTTTCTCTATTTCTAGTATAAATGACATTCAATTCAGTAGCTGAAATATTAATCCAGTCTCTTAATTGATTATTTACTGAATCTAGAGGAACACCTTTTTGTGGCTGAAACTTTAATCTTTCAGGTTCTGTAGCGTCTAAGTATCTTGGTAAATCTTTTATCTCAACACCAAAGCTAGATAAACCACCAAATTTTTTAATTTGGTCAGCGTTAAACTTAACGCCATACTTTTCGCTCATTTTTGCTAAAGTATTAGTTCTAGCTTCACCGTTACCTACTCCAAAAAACGCTCTACCAATATTGTCAACTGTAATTAATACAGTGTTTTCTGGTAAGGTTTTGTCAGAAACAGATGATGGGGGATCCACAATCACTGGCTCTGCCATACGAAATGATGCAGTAAGCATGAAAAAGGTAACCAATAAGAACGCTAAATCCACCATTGGAGTCATATCTATGCTCGGTGCATGTTTTGCTGGTTTTATTTTTGGCATGACTTATTTTTTAGTTACTAATTAATAGATGAAATTTATTTTTTAATTCCATAAAGGAATCGAAAAATTATTTTCCTGAAGTTTGGAATTCTTGAATAATTGAGAATCCAGCTTCGTCCATTGCATAAGTAATTTGATCTACACGATTTGAGAAGAAGTTGTAGAAGATAATAGCTAATGCAGAAGATAAGATACCTACTAATGTATTTACTAAGGCTTCAGAAATACCTGTTGCTAACGCTGCTGTATCAGGAGTACCAGCTGCTGCTAATGCACCGAAGGCACGAATCATACCTACAACTGTTCCGATTAGACCAACTAAGGTACCAATAGATGCACACGTAGAAATAACGCTTAAGTTTTTAGATAACATAGGTAATTCTAATGCTGTAGCTTCTTCTAATGCTTTAGAAATAGCAGCAACTTTAGCTTCTTTATCCATTGTGTTATCGTTTTGTACGAATTGGTATTTCATTAACCCTTCGCGAACAACGTTTCCTAAAGATCCTTTTTGTTTATCACAAGCTGCAATAGCGCCGTCAAAATCTTTAGCAGAAATTAATGATTTAATGTTAGCTACAAATTTATCTGTATTACCAGCACCATTTGCTTTTTGAATAGTGATTAAACGCTCAAAGAAAAAGCATAATACTGTAAATAATGTTCCTAATAAGATTGGCACGATAAATCCACCTTTGTACATGATACCAAAGAAATTGTGAGGATGTCCTTTTTCTGGACCTTCAGCGTCAAAATTCGCTGCATCACCTAATACAAATTTGTAAACTACGATACCGATTACTAAACAGATAACGATAGCAATTGCTGAAACGATTAATGGAAAACCGCCTGATGTTTTTTTGTTACTCATAATTGTTGTTTTTTTAGTTAGTTTCTAGTTTTTAGAATGACGCCAAACATAATAAAAAGGTTTTTAAATAACAATATTCTTGTGCTATCTTTTTGTTAATGTTTATAACGTTTTATTTTGTTTAACGACGGCTAATTCGCTACAAATATTGTAAGATTTCAGTAATAAAAAACTGCGGCTTTGTAACTGGTTGATTTTGGGCAATAAGTGGTAGGATTTGTTCAATTATTTTAAACCATATAAGTCATAAAAGAGTTACGACATAGTAATTCGTGTCTATTCCTTCCCACCCCGTCCTTCCGCCAGCTGACGGAGGTATAACTTCAATCCTCAAGCTATTTTACTTTAAATAGCTAATGGCAATGATTTGGATTTTTCTTTCGGCTGCCGCATAGGGGCTATAAACTGAATTTCGAACGTCTTTAACGTCGTCGCTCACTTTACTGACAGGTAATTCGCCAATGTCTTCGGTGAAAAACTCAATCCGGCCTTCCGCTTCATTAGTATTATCAACATATTTCACAAATTTGCCATTATCATACTCCATAAAATAGTTTCGCAAACTACTAATACGGCGCTTTGCCAAATTCACATTATAATCGGTACTAGCTAATGGGCTGCAATATCCTTTCATCGTAATTTTAACCTTTTCGCCACGAAGTAAAACTTGATCAAGTAATAAGGCAAACTTATCAAGGTCTTGCATTCCAGCATCAACGCTGTCCTCAAAAAAATTCTCCACTCTATTAATAGCATAATCTTTTGGTTCGCCATCCAATCCTTTAGGGTATTCTACTAAATACTTAGGTTTTAACGTTACATAGTCTTCGTAGGTTTTTCTGTAATTCTTTTTTGTAACGATGACTTTTGTTTTTGGCTCAGGCTCATCATTATGAAAATATAGTGTTAGTGGTACCAATACTTTCATTTGATTAATTAAAAGAGCAGTTGTATCAATTGGTTTTGGAGGCTCTGTTAATGGTGTAATAGGGAAACTATAAATATCATTACAACAATTTGGTTTATCTTCGAAATAAGAACCTAAGCGGTTAGATGATATATACGCCCTATCTTTTTTAGAATTGATGCTATAGTAAATATCGTTATAACTACTGTTAATTGGGTATCCAATGTTTTGAGCATCTGTAAATGCGTTGTCTTTAAATTCAGAAGTAAAAATATCAAAGTTTCCTAGGCCCTTGTGCCATGTGCTGCTGAAGTAAAGTGTTTTGTTTTCTTTTACAAACCAGGGCGTAATATCGTCTTCAATCGTATTAATTTTTTTACCAGCATTAATAGGTGTTTCAAATGTTCCATCCTCATTCATAAAAGCGTACCAAATATCCATCGCTCCTTCGCCTGCCCCTCTATCACTAGCAAAAAACAAGACTTGTTTCCCATTTATTTCACTTAAACAAGGCTGTGTAGTGTTACTCCCGCTCACATTAATTGGCGAAGGTAATTTTTGTAACTCTGCCCAATGCCCTTCTTTAAAATCAGAAACATAAATTTCGCAACGATATTGCGTTGCATTTAAAGCGCCACAGCGAGAGACAAATACTTTTGTGAAATCAGAATTGAAACTTGTGTTTGCATTATGTATACCGCTTTTATTAAATAAAGAATCTAATTCTTTTGCCCTCAAAAATTTGTTTTCTTTTTTGGCTGATTTTTTAGCTGTATATAATTTGTTAAATCCAACACCGGCTGCATCTGTATGTGATTTGTCTCTTAATGATGAAAAGTATAATAAGCTATCGTATTCAAAAGGAGCATACTCGCTCACCTTGCTGTTTACAGCGCTATCTAAATGAACCACTTTTACATCTACCGGATTTTTAACTAGTACTTGTGCAATGTCACAAGCTTCAAATTCTTGCTTAGCTTTAGCTGCTAAACGTAGCTTTTCTTTGTCCTTACTATTCCGTTGTTTTTTATAGTACTTGTCAAAATATTTTTTTGCGTCTTTATATTTTCCTGAACTTTTTAAAAGTGTGGCAATATAAAAAGGAACTTCTTTGTAATTTTTTCCGTTATCTTTTTTAAATATTTTTAAATACCAATTTAACGCCGCATCATTGTCGTAATTTAATCGAGAAGCATCTGCAAACAATAATTGATGCTCAACTTTAGATGAATCTAATAAGATAACTTGGTTGTAATATTGCGCCGCTGAGGAGTAATCTTTTCTTGAAGTCGCTTCAGCTCCCAATTTTAAATACTGCTTAATGCTTTGCGAAAACAGACTTGTTCCGATAAAGAAACAAAGCAAAAAGAATAGTGTATGTGTTTTTTTTAATATCAGCATACTACATGTAAATTGGACAAACTCTGGTTTTAGGAACAAACGGAATAATTTTTTTGAAAATGTAAGTCACATAAATTTCAAAAGCACCCCTTCTGTTTGTTGCCGCCATAAACTTGCTAGTATTCATATCATAACTTACGCCTGCTGTTAATGTTTTTATTTGATAGCCTAATCTTGCAATCACGGCATCTTTAGCTCTGTAATATAATCCAATCGAAGCGGCTTGGTTTGTTTTTTGATCTAAATAAAATTTAAATTGTGTGCCTGGAACAATCTCATTATATTTTCCTTGATGAGAATATAATACCTCAGCAATAACATCTACTTTATCAGCAATAGGGTAAGCAAAGCATAAGTAGTTGTTTAGTTTTGCATCAATTTTTATACTTGTGTTATTTTGAAAAGTTAGTTTAGGGTTTGTGAAATGGTGATAAGAAATTCCGTACTGCACAAATGCTCTTTGTTTAATGGCATACTGAATAGCTGTTCCAAAATTAAAATCACCAAATGTTGTAGAGTTTTTGGCAAAGTTTTCTCCTGTTCCATTTGAAGTGCTATAACTATCGTTTTGATATTGATCATCAAAAGTCATTTTACTATAATTAAACCCAACATTTGAAATGCCTGCCAAAATTCCAGTAGTCCAAAGTAATGTAGAGTCCTTATTTAGTTTATGAATATAAGACCCTGATAAATAAAACTGGTTTGTTCCATAATTAGTATCGCCGGATTTATCATTATTAAAAATAACACCCGCTCCAAAACAATCGCTTTTCATGTTTTTAGTTTTAAAGCGGCCATCCGCTGCAATCGAGAAAGAACGATAAGGTACTGGCACGGTTGTCCATTGGCTTCTGTAAATTCCATTTACTCTGTAATCCCCATCAAAAAAACCTGTAAATGCTGGATTAAGATTAATTACCGAACCGTTATATTGAGAAAAATGAACATCTTGAGAAATTAAACGCTTAGAATTAAGCATTAACACTACGCATAGTAGTACAAATTGAAATGAAAAATATGGTGTTTTAATTTTCATTTTCGTTTATCTAATTAAGGTGACATTTCCTTTTCTAAAAATCTCTTCGCTTTGCTCTCCACACTTGGCTTTCACATAATATCCAAACACTCCAGGATCTGAAGGTTTACCTTTGTAATTACCATCCCATCCTTGACTTGGATCAGTAGTTTCAAACATCAATTCTCCCCATCTATTATAAACCGCAAAATAATACACGCCAAAATAAGGGCCTCTTACTTTAAATATATCATTATGTCCATCTCCATTTGGTGTAAATGTATTTGGAATATATAATTCTGGATTAGTAATCACATTAATTGTTTGAGCAGATAAGGTGTCCACACAGTTTATAGAATTGGGTATTTCGGTAATCAATGTTACTTGGAAATTTCCAGCTGCAGAATAATTATGACTAGGGTTTTGAACTGAAGAAGTATCTCCATCTCCAAAATTCCAAGACCAAACTGGTGTTGTGCCAGGAGGATTTTGAACAGTTCCTGTGAAATTAACTAAGTTTTCGGAACAAGCAACTGGCGTAAAAGTAAAAGCTGCTTTAAACGCATCACTTATCGAAACAACTGTATTTACAGTATCATTACATAATGGCTTATTACTCACATAAGCTACTAAAGTAACAGAGTAGCTTCCTGTGCCAGGATAAGTATAGCTTGGAGATGTTACATGTGAAGTGTCAGCATTTGTCGATGAGTCTCCAAAATACCAATTGAAACTTAAACCTGCACTACCGGTACTATTGTTAGTAAATGATGCTGTTGTTGTAGCACAAATTGCTTGGGGTACTTGAGCTGCTGCCACTACAACACTTGGACAAGGCTTTACAATTAATTGAAAATCACGTTTTGTTTCGCTTAAAAAAACACCATTACGATATTCCTTTACTTTAATGCCAATTACAAAATATCCCTGCGTATTTGGAGTTGCAGTAACCAACCCTGTAGAAGAATTTATTTGCATGGGAACTCCTCCTAACATATTTGCTGTACTATACGATGATTGCCAAGCTATTGTATTAAATGGTGGGCTCACAGGAACTGGCGGACAAGACGCCACTGTATTAGGACAAGATGTTCCTGCTGGTGACGGAACTGGCAGTGTTACAATAGGACAATCGGGTGTTAACCCATCAAAAGGCATAAACAATTCATAAACTAAGGAGTCTCCATCATAATCAATCGCTGAATCATCAAACACCCATGGTTTATTAACGCAAATAAATGGTGGCGGCCAAAATTTAATTACTGGATTACTATTTACGGCAACAACCTCAGGGCCTGGAATTGTAGCGTAATAGGTAGCTCCAACGCAACTTGGATTTATAATGTTTAAGATGTTTACATTACGACAGCATCTTTGATAAGATATTTGATATCCTCCTGCCAATGGCGGCAAATTAATCGTATCAATATAAGTGGTTACTTCATAACAAAAGTCTAATGGAGGAATGGTACATGGGTCGTTAATTGTGGGAGGTAGCGTGTCTAGGCCTCTAAATGTCATTGTTAATGTTTGCAATAACTGATTACTGCTATTAAAAACCCCAACGTATGCTGGATTATCAAAAAGAGGAACTCCTACATAACAATCACGATAAACGGTTAGTCTGATTTCGTAATTATTTGATCCTAGGTTCTTATAATTTAATTCGCCTCCAACAATATGGGTTGCATTAGCTTTAAAAAAGCCAAGAAAACTAAACACAATAAATAAAAATGGTAGTAGTTTTTTATGCATATTCTTAATTTAAGATACACTAAACTAAACAAAAAAACCCTGATTAAAAAATCAAGGTTTATTTTTTTAATTAAGAATTTATATAATTATCT
>Ga0066412_1000002_pt1 | contig 149188 bp, 126 predicted proteins | sample LakWasMet16_LOW5_2_FD_59499 | JGI IMG/M metagenome (GOLD analysis project Ga0066412, IMG submission 59499) | Freshwater sediment methanotrophic microbial communities from Lake Washington under simulated oxygen tension - Sediment Metagenome 16_LOW5 | ecosystem: Environmental > Aquatic >... | reverse complement strand
TAAGGGTATTGATTTAAGTAAAACACTACAGCTACTCCATTTAATAAAAACAATAAGGTAACAACCCACATGTCATTTTTATTATTTTTTAAGTGGAAGAAGAAACCTAACAATCCTAAAATAAATGGCAATGCATAAAATGAATTACTAGCCATATTATTTGATGCCGCATGCGGTGTTAAAGACGTATCAGAATCTAAAAGCACATCATCTAAGCCTTTAATTCCTGTTTTCCAGTTACCCTCTAAAGGATTTCCGTTTAAACCTTGGATATCATTTTGACGACCAATAAAGTTCCAAGCAAAATAACGCAAGTACATGTATTTAACTTGGTAATTAATAAAATAAGTAAAGTTGGCAACAAAATTCGGAATCTGAACTTCTTCCATTTGGCCAGTTTGTTCGTTCATCGTTGTTTTTTTCTTATGATGATTTTGAACATCTCCCCAATAGCGGTAAGCTGCTTCATGATTACCTTGTTGACTCCACATACGTGGGAAAGGTGTACAGTATTCTTTTTGATAAGCAGGAATAGATTTTTTTCTATCATCTACAATTTTATATTTTTTTGAAGCCTCATCTTTAGCATAAACTGGCTCACCATCTTTAAAATTTGCATTATCTGTAGGTGCGTTATAATATTGACCATATGTTAAAGGCCAATCGCCATATTGCTCACGATTTAAGTATGACAACATCGTAATGGCATTCTCTGGATCATTTTCATCCATTGGTGTATTTGCCTGAGAACGGATAATTAAAATAAAGAAAGATGAATAACCAATAATTAGGGTTGTGAAACTTATTAAAATAACATTAAGCGTGTTGATGTTTTTTGTTTTCAAGTAATTGATCCCGTATAATAAACCGCCTAAAACAAGAACACGAGTAAACATTGCACCTAATCCGTTTGCAGAAATTACAGCAATACCAGCAAATAAAATAGCAGTGTAAAAACCAAACTTATAGTAGGATTCTTTCTTTTTTACCGTGTACATGATTAATGCGGTAAGAGCGGCAAATAAAATCACAAAATAAAATGCCGAACCGATGTTGAAGCCCATTCCTAATTTGTTCACGAAGAAAATTTCGTAATCAGCCGCAAACTTTACAATTTTAGGAATCATGATATTTTGAATTCCACCCAAAATAATTAATGAAATAATTCCGGTAATAAAAAATGATTTCCAAGTAAATGGATATTTTTTGAAATAATAAATAAAGCAGATAGCTGGAATCGTTAATAAATTTAATAAATGGACACCGATTGATAATCCCATTAAATAAGCAATTAACACCAACCAGCGCATTGAACCAGCTGGATTAGTCGTGTCTTCTTCTTCCCATTTTAAAACTGCCCAAAAAACTAAAGCTGTAAAGAAAGATGACATCGCATATACCTCGCCTTCAACAGCTGAGAACCAAAATGAATCAGAAAATGTATAAGCTAAACCACCAACAATACCAGCACCAATAACAGCCCATTGCTTAGCAGAAGTAAATTCTTCGCCTTTTTTTACAATTGCTTTAATACCAACACGAGTAATCGTCCAAAACAAAAATAAGATAGTAAACGAACTACATAAAGCCGACATGATGTTAATCATTTTACCTGCCATTGCTGGATCTGCTCCTGCAAATAAAGTAAACATCCTGCCTACAATCATAAAAAACGGTGCTCCAGGAGGGTGACCAACTTCTAATTTATAAGCACAAGCAATGTACTCTCCGCAATCCCAAAAGCTTGCTGTTGGCTCAATTGTAGACACATACGTAAAAGTTGCAATGGCGAAAACAATCCAGCCAATAATGTTGTTTAATTTTTTAAACTGCATATTTTTATTTTAAAAAGCTATAAGATGCGAATTTAACTAAAAAAGGTAGTTAAACAGAATGAAAGTTTTTTTTTATGATTTTTTTGTAAATGAAGATATTTTGTTATTTTTGTGCCCCGAACTTTTAATAAGTTCAGACTGTCTGATGGTGTAACTGGCAACACGACTGATTTTGGTTCAGTAGAGTCTAGGTTCGAGCCCTAGTCAGACAACAACAAAAGCCCTCTTGATTAATGATCAAGAGGGCTTTTTGATTTAATACATCTACTAATAATTACTTATCCTTTAAATCTAGCAAGAGCTCCTTTCCATCCTTAACTCCTTTTACAACTCCATTTTTTCCTATTTTTATTGACTCATATTTGTTTTCAATTAATACCTTACCTTTTTTATTTATCATACCTGCCAACCCATTTTTTCTGGTAATTGCATAAAAGCCATTAAAACTTCCAATACTCTCATAAATATTTTGAACAATTACTTTTCCTTGCAGATTAATCAAACCCATTTTTCCATCTTTGGTAGTATATGCTATAGCATATTTGCCGAAAGCACTTATTTTATCATAAGTAGGCTTTATAATTTCTTTGCCATCTTGAGAAATAAGACCACAATGTCCATTTTTCCAAACTATGGCATACCCATTTTTAAACTTGCCTATTTTATCATACTGACCCGTCACTTCCTGAGAATAGCCTTGGAATACAACCAACATCATCAAAAACCAAAATAACTTCTTCATAATTATAAATTTTAATATTTCATCCAAAGGTATGAGTTTATGAAAATTACTTAAGTGACAATTATCAACGTATATTTTGACTTTTATCATTACTATTTAAAATTATACTTTTGTATTTCCTTAATAGACTTGCCATTTTGTCACCTTCTGCCCTATTGGTACAACCTTTGACTATAAAAGACCGAAAAAAATTAATGTCTGGCTGAGCTTGTCACTTCGAGCTGTCACACTGAGCGGAGTCGAAGTGCGAGAAGCGAAGCCCTTAAACCTAAATATTTTAAAACATGAGCACTGGAAAAATTAACGTACAAACCGAAAACATTTTCCCAATTATTAAAAAGTTTCTTTATAGCGATAACGAAATCTTTTTACGTGAATTAGTGAGTAACGCAACAGATGCTACTCAAAAGCTTAAAGCCTTAACATCCATGGGCGAAGCTAAAGGCGAATTAGGTGATTTAAAAATTGAAGTCAAAGTTGATAAAGCAGCTAAAACCATTACCATTAAAGATAAAGGTATTGGTATGACAGCCGAAGAAATTGAAAAATACATTACACAAATTGCCTTTAGTGGTGCTGAAGAATTTGTGACTAAATACAAAGACAAAGTAGATAAAAACGTGGTGATTGGTCACTTTGGCTTAGGCTTTTACTCTGCCTTTATGGTAGCACAAAAAGTTGAAATTTTCTCTTTATCTCACAAAGATGGCTCAAAAGCCGTTCGTTGGGAATGTGACGGAAGTCCTGAATATACCATTGAAGAAAACACGACAAAAACTGACAGAGGAACAGAAATTGTTTTACATATAGCTGATGACAGCTTAGAGTTTTTAGAAAATAGTAAAATTGAAGGTTTACTAAAAAAATACTGTAAGTTTTTACCAGTTGAAATTGTTTTTGGTACCAAGTCAGAATGGGTCCCTACTGGTGAAAAAGACGAAAAAGGTCACGAAAAAGAAGAAGAAATTCAAGTAGAAAATATCATTAACAATCCTGTACCAGCTTGGATTAAAAAACCAGTGGATTTAAAAGATGAAGATTATAAAGCATTTTACCGCGAATTGTATCCAATGCAATTTGAAGAGCCTTTATTTCATATACATTTAAATGTAGATTATCCATTTAACTTAACTGGTATTTTATATTTCCCTAAATTATCAAACAAGTTTGAAGCACCTAAAGACCGTATTCAATTATACAGTAACCAAGTGTTTGTAACTGATAATGTAGAAAACATTGTTCCTGATTTTTTAACCATGTTACGTGGTGTGATTGACAGCCCGGATATTCCTTTAAATGTAAGTCGTAGTTATTTACAAGCTGATGGCAACGTGAAGAAAATTTCCGCACACATCACTAAAAAAGTAGCAGATAAATTAGAAGAGATTTTCAAAAAAGAACGCCCTGATTTTGAAGCTAAATGGGATGATGTAAAAATATTTGTTCAATACGGAATGATTAGCGACGAAAAATTTTACGAAAAAGCAGCAAAGTTTGCTTTAGTAAAAAACACCGAAGCTAAAGCCTTTACCTTAGAAGAATATGAGGCACACGTGAAAGCCAATCAAACTGACAAAGATGGTAAAGTTGTTTTCTTATATGCAACTAATACAGATGAGCAACACACATATATTGATGCAGCAAAATCAAGAGGTTATGATGTGTTATTAATGGATTCGCCATTAGATTCACATTTAATTAATCATTTAGAAAGTAAATTAACCAACACTCAATTTGTGCGTGTTGATGCTGATACTGTTGAAAAATTAATAAAGAAAGACGACGGACAAGTAAGCAAGTTAAGTGAAGAAGAGCAAAATACTTTGAAACCAATTGTTGAAGGTGTTGTAGCTAAAGAAAAATATACCGTAACTTTTGAAAGCTTAAGTGAAACGGATTCTCCGATGTTAATTACACGTCCTGAGTTTATGCGTCGTATGAAAGACATGCAAGCCATGGGTGGCGGAGGTGGTATGAACTTTTATGGTTCAATGCCTGACATGTATAATTTAGTAGTGAATGCTAATCATCCATTAATTAGTAAAATATTAGCAGAAACAGATGGTGCTAAACAAAGTCAGTTAGCCAAACAAGCTGCCGATTTAGCTTTGTTATCACAAGGCTTATTAAAAGGGGAAGAATTGACTAAATTTGTGAAACGAAGTGTGGAGATGATTAATTAAATTCAAAAAACAAATTATTGCCCTTCGACTCCGCTCAGGGTGACAATAATTTGTCAGTTCGAGCGTAGTCGAGAACAAACAAAAAAATACTACCTTTATTAAAAATAATCCATGGAAAATCAAAACCCTGAAAACCAATTAAACATCGAGCTTTCTGAAGAGATTGCAGAAGGCATATATTCAAACCTTGCTATTATTACGCATTCTCCCACTGAGTTTGTGGTTGACTTTATTAAAGTAATGCCAGGTGTTCCCAAAGCAAAAGTAAAATCTCGTATTGTTCTAACCCCTCAACATGCTAAGCGTTTGATGAAAGCGTTAGCCGATAACGTAACCCGTTTTGAACAAATGCACGGCAAAATTAAAGATAGCGAAATGAACGCTTTACCACTGAGTTTTGGTGGACCAACGGCTCAAGCCTAATCACTAAATTTTTTAGTAAAAAGCTCTAAACGTTAAATGTTTTAGAGCTTTTTACATTTATTAACATTTGGCATATTAATTGGGAGAGTCAATCGTATTATCAATCTAAATTGATATGTAAGAAATCTTTAAAAATTGTTTTTTATACCATAAAAATTAAACTAACTTTACTAACATCATAAATAAGTGAACTATGAAAAAAATATTTACAATTTTATTCTTTGTCTTAATAGGCTTAAATAATACGAACGCGGCAACCTTTTCAAGTGTTGCCTCTGGAACATGGAGCGCACCTGCAACTTGGACAGTAACTGGTGTTGATGCCGATGGCATTCCTGATTTAGATGATGATGTCACTATTAATGGGGGGCATATTGTAACTTTAACAAGTTCTAGCTCATTTAAAAGTATTACCATAAATTCTTCTGGCACATTAGCTGGTAATAGTCAATTAATTAATATTTATGGAAATTTCACCAACAATGGTTCAGTAACGGGCACCTTACCTTGCCGTTTTTTTGCATCAGGAATATTTAGTTCTTCCACGCTTTTTACAAACGCTGGAGATTGGGCTTTTTTTGGCAATATTACTTATACAATTGCTGCAGGTACAAGTATTAATAAAATTAATTATTTTAATCTTAATAACACATCCGTAGTAACTAACTTAGGAAGTGTAATCCTTACTGGTAGTGTTAATTTTTGGAATACAAGTCAGTGGATTAATAGTACCAATTCAAACCTACAAGTTGGCAGATCCTTTGGTGGAACTACATCTGGTGGATTAAACGCCTCAGCTACTGGAAACTCAGTTACTTATAACTCCAGTGCAGCTCCCATTAATGTTTATCCTTCCACTTATTACAATTTGAGTTTTACTGGGGCATCATTTTGGAAAACGGTTACCAGTAATTTAACCATCTTAAATAATTTCACATTAGCAACTACACAGTTTGATTTAAATAATTTTAATTTGACTGTTGGTGGTAACTGGAATAACACTGGTAATTTCACTATCGTAAACCAAGGTATTATAACCTTCAATGGCTCTGGCACCCAAACTCTTTCAAGAACAACAGCTAATGAACAAATCACAAATATGATTTTAAGTGGCTCTGGAACAGTTTTATTAAATAGAACTTTATTTGTCAATCAAAACTTAACTATTAATTCTGGAACATTAGATTTAAATCCTTCAAATATTTTTCTTTTTATAAAAGGTAATTTTATAAATAATGGCACTTTAAATTGTCGTCAATCTACTGTTACATTTAATGGAACAACAAATCAGAGCATTAGCGGTTCCTCCAACACCCAATTTTACAATTTAACATTAATTAATCCAGCTGGTTTAACGGTTAATAGCCCTCAATCATTAACTAATATTTTAACCAATTCGGGTGGAACTTTTAATGCAAATGGCAACTTCACACTAATCAGTGATGCTACTTCAACAGCTAGAATCGCTCCTGTTACAGGAACTGGTGCTTTTGCTGGCAGTATGACCATTCAAAAACACATCAGTTCACGCGCAGCTAATTATCATGATTTAAGTAGCCCTGTATCTAATTCAACGATTATGGACTGGGATGATGATTTATATATGGCTGGTATTGGGCCAGATGATGGGACTCCTGGTCCTGCCGGTGTAGATGGTATAGCTAGTACAGATAGTTCTGTTTGGAATTGGAATGAGCCAACTGGCTCTTATATTGCGGTAACGGGCTCATCTTATCCCTTAGTAACAGGAAAAGCTTATGAAATTTTTATAGCTGATGATTTAACTTCTTGGGCAGCAAGAACAATCGATACCAAAGGAACTCCTAATTTTGGAAGTAAAACCGTTAACCTATCTTTCACTGGTGCTAGTGCATATGCAGGTTCACATTTAGTTGGTAATCCTTATGCATCGGCAGTCAATTATTCTGCTTGCACAAAAACAAACATTACAGGTAATGTCTTGATTTTGGATAATACAGGCAATTATACAGATTATGGTTCTAGTCCAGTTATTCCTCCTCATCAAGGTTTTTGGATTACAGCTTCTGCAACTGGGACATTAGTTTTTACTGAAAATTCTAAATCAACAAGTACAACGACTTCCTTTTTTCGTTCCATTCCTAATTATGGCATTAAATTAGTGTTTTCTAGCCCTACTCTTCCTTTTTATAATGAGAATACGATTAATTTTAATGATAATGGTAATTTAGGTTATGACAGAGATATGGATGCTCTTTACATGAAAAGTCCAAATAAAACGGCTCCTGCTATTTATATGTTAACCAATACGGATGCTAAATTAATTACAAATAACATTAATACAACTGAAGAAGAGGTAACAGTTCCGCTTGCTATGTATACGCCACAAGAAGGTGTTTATTACATTCAACCAAATGTTATTAGCACGAACAACTATAATTATGTTTGGATTGAAAATACTAAAACTGGTAAAAAGTATGAGCTGAATTCTTCTATTACTATTATAGGAAAAGAGAATGACACGAATACAGACTACGTATTAAAGTTGAGTAAAAAATCTTCTGAATCTGATGTGAATCAAGCAATATTTGACAATGATATGATTGTGTTTGGATCTGAAAATACAGTCAATTTAAAATCGATTAACAGTACTCATTATCTTTCTAAAGTAGCTATCTATGATATTTCTGGGAAATTAATGGTTGAAGAAAATAACATGATTGTGGAAGCTGGACATACTAATAAAGTTGACATTTCTAACTTATCAAGTGGTGTTTATATTGTTAATGTCACTGACTTATTAGGTCATATTAAAACACAAAAAATCATTCGTTAATTTAAACATTACATCATTCATTATAAAAAAGAGCCGCTCAATGAGCGGCTCTTTTTTATAATATTATTCTCTTCTCGTATTTAATAAACTATCACACTAAGCATGTCACTTCGAGCGAAGTCGAGAAGCGAAGTGTGAGAAGCTTACGTATTAAATTTATAGGATAAAATCAAAAAAATAAAGTGAAAAAAATAGGATTTCCTTACTTTCACCTAATTAAGTAGTAGAAATAGTTTCTGGAAGCTCTTCTTTATCACTTTCCTTTAAATCATTAATATAATTCAAATAAGACACTTTGTTATAATAGTAGAGAATCACAAAAAATGGAAAGCCATTTAAAAAATAATGTCCTTGCCTAAAGAGATTTAAGAGAATCATCACCAACACCCCATTACTAATCAACCAATGATAGGTTAAATGCTCTTTATCTCTTTTCACATAACACCTCACTAGGATAATTAAAAAGATTCCTAAACCAAATAAGCCAGTCTCCGACATTAATCTTAAAAACATGGAATTAGCATCCTGTCCATTGAAATTAAAACCAAAAGTTTTAAAATCTTTGGCTAATGAATATTTTTCAAAAGCCACAGGGTGAGAGCCAATTCCTGTACCAAATAAGGGGTTGGTTTGGAAATTTTTTAAAGCCACCGTGTAATTATTATATAAAATAAATGAGGAACCGTGTGTTGTACCTTGTACAAATTTTTCTCCAGAAAACAAACTCGTTAATCCATCTAATCGGAATCTAAAATCCTTAACATTATTATATAAAACATTAAAGGTTAATATGGTGACTGGAATTAAAATAATGATGTAACGAACCAAACCGTAACTAATGGCTAAAAATAAAAAAGTTAAAAATATTCCCGCTTGTCCTAAGCCTGAAAAAGAAAGAATATACACCGCAATAATAGCAATGCCCTGCCATTTAGATAAGTAATAGCCTTGTTTATTAAATAAATTATACAGAGAAACGAAAAAAGCAGGCGCTAAAACACAGGCTAGATGGGTAGGTTCTGAGAAAACCGAATTAATTCGCATACCAAACAATCCGCCCCCTGCAAAGCCCCATTTATTAAAAATTCCAAAAAATGTATAACCAGCTTTAAAACCAATTTGATAGGATACGAATTGAAACAAGCCTAAAAGCGCGGCAAAATACGAAGCCTTTAAATACCACTTAAATAAATTTTCGACTTCAAAATTTACCTCATTAAATACATAGTAATAAAATGAGTATGATAAAAACAATCCTAAAAAGACTTTAAAAAATTGAGCCGCGGTGTCATTTCCTGCCCAAATATTAACCACGCCATTAATAAATAATATTAAAAAAATAAAGGAGAGGGCACGATTAAATCCAAAGCGAAAAATAAAGCCTGGTAAAAGTACAATGTAAATTAAATAGCCTATATAAAATTCAAAAGGCTCTTTAAAAAACACGTAAGAATTTACGAAGATAGAAATGTAAACAAACAATACTATCCACAAATTCTTACGACTTTGCTCTATATATGGAATTGGGTTCAATTAACTTATTATTATTTAGAAGCTATAAACCAACGATTATGTTCAATAGGTCTGTCTTCTTTTACAAAAGTACGATACCAACCCTGATCGATGATTTTTGTTTTGTAACCTAAATCTTGAAGAAATTTGATACAATCAATTTCTAATTGCTTGGTGTGGGTTTCAATCACAAAATAACAATTATTATTGATAGCAGTATTTTTCATGCCGTTTAAAACGTCTATCTCTCCTCCATCCACATCAATTTTAAATAATAAGGTTTTATTCTTTTCCTGAAAAAGAGTATCAATACTCACATTTTTATCATTATCTAAATTTGAAACAAATTTATCATAATGATGATAATCAATTTTAAAGCCATTTAACTTAAAATGATTTTCTTGTTCTATCTTAAACTTTGTTTGAGCTTCAAACATATAGATTGTTCCAGTTGGATTATATTTTCTATACAATAAACTATAATACCCATCAGAAGCACCAATGTCAAAAAAATGATTGCAAATTTTAGAATAATTCACAAATGGTTTCTGAATCTCTCGCTCATCTAATCCGATTATTCTTTGAGCTTTAGATGAAACATCAATATTCATTTTTAAGCCTTTACCGATGCCTCCTTTAATGGTTTGAATTTGGCTATCACCAAAAATCATTTTTTTTATTAGTTTTTTCATTTTATATATAATATACAGTGTTACTTAATTATTATGTTGATTAATTTTTTCTAAAAAGAATTTAAGTCTATTCATATATTTATTCCAAGAATAATTTAAAGCCGAAGAACGTGCTTTTTTACTCATTTCTTCAAATTCGTTTTCTGTTTTATTTAGAATTTTCTCAATCGATAATTTTATCGCTTCTATATTTCGGATAGGCACAATATACCCATTTTGATCATTATTAATTAATTCAGGTCCAATAGAATGAGCTGTGGTAATAACGGGCAAACCTGCAGCCATTGCCTCCACAATTACCAAAGCAAAACCTTCGAAAATAGTTGGGAGTACTAATACATCAAACTCGTGATACATCTCAAATAATTGTTGTTGAGAAACTGAACCATGATAAGTACACATACTTTTATACTTATCAAAAGCTGTTCCTGAACCAAACACATTTCCAATAATATGCAATTCAACCTCTGATTTACTGAAATATTTCATAGCTTCTAATAAATAATAAATGCCTTTACGTTGAGTAACCGTTCCTGCATACAACAACTTTAAAGGTTTATTTTTATTCCGTTTCTTTTCAAGATATTTAATATGTTCGACGTCGGCTCCTAATGGAAGGATATGAATTTTATTTTCTGGGATTCCTGATTCCGTTAGTGATAACTTGGTGAATGCTGAAGCAGCTATCACAATATCTGCTTCATTAGGCTCATCTACTAAACGATTTTCATATTGCATTGGAAAATCAACATTGGAAATACTATCTGCCCATTCCGGATGCAATTGTTTTTCTTCATTTAAAATATGCTTAGCAAATGTAATATGGGCCGTTGCTAATTCACAAATCGCTATTCCTCCATTTTTTTTAACTGCTTTTATTGATTGTAAACAGCTACCCTGAAATCCCCAAAAGAATTTTGGTTTAGTTTTAGATAAAATAGTTGACATATAAATATCAAATTTTTCATCACGACTGTAAACCAACTCTTCAATTTTTTTTGAATCATACCTAAATATCTTACCAAGATGTTCGGGAACTTCAAATCTCCAATTAGCTTCAACTTTCTTTCCGGCTAAACCTGTTAAAAATCGTCTAGTCCAAAATTGATTATTCTTTTTTAGAAAATAATTTTGAAGTCTGTTATGTTTAATATATGAACTGGTATAAAATTGATTTAAATAACCAAGCTCATTTAAACTTTTAGCCACATGGTAAGAATGTTGTTTACCAGAGTGAGATATAACTATTTGTTGATTTGGCTTCAATTATTTTTTCTTTAACCCGAATAAAGCAATATGTAAAGCCGAACGATAAGGATTAACTCCTTGACTTCTAATACCCGTAATTAATACATCACATTTCGATTTAATGGCTTTGTAATTATTGAAAACAGAATACGAGTAAAATAAACCATCTGCTTCTGAAATTTGATAACGTTTTCCTTTTGTGCGCATCAAATTAAAAACGTTCCATAAACCAAAGAAATTTAAAGCTTGTTTAAATGATCGTGAAAGCAATCCTCCTTGTCCAAAGTTGTTTGAATCTGAAATAAAAACACCGATAGCACCAACTCTTAACATCTCATCCACTACTTTTTCTGGATACCTCACATGATGTAAAACACCATATTCGCAAACTAAATCATAACTATTATCTTTTAAATCCAAGTTATTGCCATCACCATCAATCAATTCTGATGTTAATAAACCTTTTTTATAGCCTTCTTCACGTAATGCCTCCACTGGCTCAATTCCTAAAACTTTTAAATTAGGGAATCTACTTTTTAAATATAATAGGGTTCTTCCAGTCCCTGCGCCAATATCCAATACCGACTTAATATTATAAAATGAAATATAAGCGCTCATTAATTCTAAAGCCAACATATGCTCCTTATCTGTATGCAATACATGCATACTATCATACTGACCAGCTGTAGAAGCATAATATTGTTCTTGAATTTTTTCTGGTGTTTGTTCCATGGTCATTTATTTATATATTCTTTTTTGAATTTCTTGAATTTCTTTTTGAATAACTTTTTCCCACAAAAAATTATTCTTTACTCTATATAATGCGTGGCGCTTGTACTCTAAAATTTTTTCTTCTGGTAGTTTTATTAATTTTTCTAAAACACTTTTGATGGCTCCCGAAGAAAATGGAGGTATTAAAATCCCTTCATCATTTGAAACCAAAACAGCAATCGCTCCAACGTCTGTCGTCACAATACCACAACCACTTGCCATTGCTTCCACAATCACATTAGGCATTCCTTCAGAATGGGAAGGTGCCACCAAAAAATCAGACTCTCTTAAAATAGTTTTGATGGCTTCTTCACTTTTTAAAACACCATGGTATATAATAGCAGAATGATGGATCTTAAGTTCTTCTGGCAATTCACCAATAAAATGGAATTTAAAATCTTGTGATGATACTATTTGAGACAAAGCCTCGTGTAATTCAACGATTCCTTTTCTTACATCATAACGTCCAACAAAACAAAAAGTACGCTGTTTTTGAACCGTGATGTTTTCATTCAACCATGATTGACTAACACCTGTTGATATTTCAATCATTTTAGAAGAAGGTAAATGAAAGGCTTCCTGAGTTATTTGAGTTAATTTACCGCCGTAAGAATACACATAATCTGCATGTTGATTTAAATAGCTCACCAAAGGCATATACATGATTTTTCTAATTTTGTTTTTTAAAGAGTTTGTTTTTTGTAAAATCTCATAGCCATGAAGTCTAATGGCTATTGGGGATAAATCTGCTCCATTTCTTTTCTCTTTTATAAAACGCCAACCGCAATAGCCTTTTGTATAAATATAGTCAACTTTTGGCTGTTTCACAAAGGTTTCATATAATGCTGAGCTATAATCGTAAGATTCTTTAAAGTAATGCCCAGGATATTTTTGATACTTTGGAAAAGTAAACACAAAGGAATTCAAATATTTTTTTTCTTCCTCTGTAAAGAATTCTAATTTTGAAATATCATAGTGGCTTTCATTACAATGGTATAAATCAACATAAACACCATTTTGCAAAAAATATTTAACTAAAAAATAGCTATGTTTTTGCATTCCTCCTATCACATAGGGCCAAATTCCATCTGTTATTAAAGCAACTCTCATTTTAATTTTTATTCTCTAACATGAGATTTTTATACTGACCCAAAAAATGAATTTTAGAAAAATTTGTTTGAGCAATACGCTTAATTTTTTGTTTATCAGAAAGCAATACCTTTTTGTGAAGCGATACTTGTTTACCATTTAACATGCCATTTTCACAAGTTTCAACTAGTTCTGTGTAATCACCTAAATGCTGAGAAATAATAACCTTTAGTCCGCAGGCAATATATTCCGCAAATTTTACAGGAGAGGCCACTTGATTTGTTACTGTTTCTTCTCGTAATAATAAACCATAATCAGCCGCTAACAAATACTTAGGTACATCATTCACTTTTAATTTTTTACAAATAACCTGATGAGGAAATTGATGTTGAAGTTTCAAAATATTTTCATCTTCATCCGACAAAAACATCAATTTATAATTTGAATCCATACTTAGTATTGGCGTAATGTAATCATGCAACATATTAAATGATTGCCATCCTGCCACAGATCCTGAATACACAAAGACAATGGCCTTTTCATCAAATCCAATAGCTTTTTTAGCTTCGTTAATTGTTGATTCGGATAAAACAACTTCTTCAAATAACTTATTTAAAGTGCATGGAATAACCACATGATGCTTTGAATGATATCCAAATTCATTTTGCCAATATTCAATTAATTTATTAGAAACAGCGACTCTATCATCCGATTTCAAAACCACTTCTTTTTCTAAATTAAATATTTCTGAAAGCATCTTTGGATTTTGAATAACTTGATACTCTTTCCACTCCGCTTTTATGGCTCCTCTCCCATCATAAACGACTTCATTTACCCTTCCACTAGAACGCATTTTTAAAGCTAGTTGTGTAGCAAGAACACTTCGTCCAATAATTTTTTTAGGTTTTTTAAATAGAACAACTAAAAACAATAAAACAACATTCAATCGCCATCTGTGAACACCAGGAAACATGGGTAGAACAATTGCATCAGATAATTCTGTTTTTATTTTAGCCTTATGATTAAAATACTGTCGAGAAGAAACAAATGACACTAATTGTACTTTTTCTTGAAAATGTGTATTCAAAAACTTTACAACATCAATCACCTGACTGGAAAAAATTCCAGAAGGAGCGTCGTTAAAAGTTAAATAGAATATCATGATTACTTCGCTAAATAATTCAAGATACGTTCTGTTGATTTACCATCCCATAATTTTGGCACTTTTCCTTTTTTGTATATACCTGATTCGATTTGAGAAACGAAGTTTTTTATAATATCGACTTCAAAAGGCACTAGAGTGTTTGTTCCCTCAGTAACAGTTACTGGTCTTTCTGTATTAGGTCTTAGAGTTAAACAAGGTTTTCCTAAAAAAGTAGACTCTTCTTGAATGCCTCCACTATCTGTAATAATAAATTTACATTCCTTTACTAATTTTTGAAAACCAAAATAATCTAAAGGTTCAGCTAAAATAATTTTTGGATTCGTCAAAAATTTATCTTTTAATCCAAATTCTTCAATTCGTTTTAATGTGCGAGGATGAATCGGAAAAAACACTTTATATTTTATGGTTAAATCTTCTATCAACGTATAAAGTTTATGAAGCTCCTCATAATTGTCAACCGTTGCTGGACGATGCATCGTCATTAACACAAAATCGTTTTTAGATAATGCATACTGATTTAATACGCTAGAACTATCAATGTCTTTTTCAAAAGCAACCATCGTATCAATCATCGTATTTCCTACAAAAACTATTTTGTCTGATGTTACTCCTTCCTGTATCAAATTATCGTATCCACTTTGTTCTGTTACAAAAAATAAGTTAGATAATTTATCAGTAATAATTCGATTATGCTCTTCCGGCATTGTTTCATCAAAGCTCCTTAATCCACTTTCGATATGTGCCAATTTTATTCCCATTTTATTAGCTGTAATCGTAGCGGCCAATGTGGAGTTAACATCTCCAACTACAATCAATAAATCAGGTTTATAATCATTTAATATTAACTGCTCCAACTTTTGCATAATTTCAGCAATCTGCGAATTTGGCGAACCTTGAGATATATTTAAAAAATAATCAGGTATCAAATTAAATTGCTTAAAAAACACATCAGCCATCTTATCATCGTAATGCTGTCCTGTATGAACAATTTTCAAATCAATAGATGAATAGTTTGATGCTAATTTTTTAAATTGAGTCACCTTAATAAAATTAGGTCTCGTTCCTATAACAATTAATATATTCATTTAATAAGTATTATCCGATACAACTTTTATAATAATTTGCCAATAATTTATTGTGCAATATAACGCTATATTCATTCAAAATTTTAGCTCTATTTTCAGGAATCATGCCCATTTTTAAAGCATCAATGATTCTTAAGGCATATTCATCTATATCTTTTTCATTCACTAAGTAGCCATTCACACCATCTTCAACTAATTCTGGTATTCCAGAGTGTACTGTACTAACAACAGGAAGGTTTAAAGCCATTGCTTCCATGATGGCAGTGGGGATTCCTTCCATATCTCCGGCCGAATCAGTTACACTATGATGTACAAATACGGCTGCTTTAGATAAGTATTTGGCAACTTCATTTGGTGGCAGTGTCCCTAAAAAAACAATATTATCTTTTAGTTTTAATTTTATTACAAGATCTAACAAATCTTTTTTTCTTTCTCCATCACCCGTGAATAAAAGTTTTAAGTTTTTATATTCAGGATAAGCCATTACTTTTGCAAATGCTTTTATGGTATATTCTTGTCCCTTTTTTTCTGCTAAAGAAGATACCTGAATTATATACTGTTCGGTGCGTTCATTTAATTCGGAAGGAACAAATAATTTTTCTGTATCTACTCCACATTTTAAAACAAAAGAATGAGAAATAGAGAGTTGCAATTCTTTTTTAAATCGATCAATAAAATATGCATTACAACTAATGGTAAAAACATTAGACTTACTTAAATAGTATTTTAGCTTTTCAACATAAGTTTTTTTTCTGGTCATTGCAGAAGCATCATAACCATGAAAATGAATAATTATTTTTTGTCTTTCAAAGTCATTAATATTATCTAATAACATTAAAGCTTCATACCCAAAATGACAATGAATGATATCTGGTTTAAATTTATGAATAGAATCGTTTAGTTGTTTTGAAAACGTTTTATTACTAAAATCACAATACAAGTCCCATTTCCACAACCACCATTTAATTTTTCCAAAAAACTTATTTTGAGTAAATGGTACAACTTCTACATAATTTGGTTTATTTACACCTGGATGTAATGAATTACATATATATATTATAGAGTCAGTAATTTTAAAAGCTTCCGTTTCATTTCTTATAAATGTTGTTGTAGGAGAACCAAATGAATGTGAAAAATATAAAATTCTCATAGACGAATCCAATTTTCGGGAACAATATCTTTACTATCTAACGATTCATCTAAAAACCACTTTTTTGGTGCTATCACAATTTTATCATTATTATCAGATAGCCACGCGCCCCACCATGAAAAAGTTGAATTAGAAATAATATAATGCTTGCATTTAGTAAGTAATTGAAGATAATTGGCAGCGTGAGCTCCTGCCTGTTCATCATCCACAAAACAAAAAGAATACTTATCACTTTTAAAATTGTGTTTACACCAATTTATGTCGTCAGAGAAAATATAAAACACTGGTTTTTTTATTTTTTCGTGAATTAGCTCAATTGCTTCTAAATAATAATTGATAGGGAGTACTCCTATTGTTTTGCTATACAAAGGGCTTGTCACATAATCACCTCTTCGAACATGTATAGCAACACTATTTTCTGTTTTAATTTTAGAAACTAAATTAGAGCTAATTTCCAAAATAGGATTTTTAAATGAAAATAGTTTTTTGATTGAACAATCATAACTTTTAAAGTATTTTTCGCACTGAAAAGCTCCTACCAAACAAACATGATTAGATAACGTTAAATACTCCGAATGAAAGCCTCTGCTTTTTTCAATAACCAACATTGGTTTTCTTAATGCTTGAGATACTTTATTATATATTTTACCAAGCAAATGATTATACTTTTTACCGTTAAAATATTCTATCTCATTTATAGAAGCAAAATTTAATGTGACATTAAATACTTTATCTATTAATAAATCTCGATGTGTCACAATCTCATCTGCACTATTTCTATCTTCTAATAGAGTTGTATCTATTTTAAGTTGTGTTTTATTTTTTTGCGATAAAGCATATGCAAATGCATATTGAAACATTTGATTACCTAAACCACCCATTAAACGAACTATAATCACTTCTTGATAGCTACAATATGAAAACCAAAACTTAATATTTCTTTAGAGCCAGAATCTTGAGAAGACGCTTTTTTATAAAAAGCTAACAAAATACGTTGAGCAATTTTTTCTTTGATACCCATTTTTAGTTTCGAATAATTTTTAGCTACTTCGCTCGAATACAATACTTCTTGTGATAAATATTCATAATAATTACCATTTTCAGTCATTTCAATGATTTCAAAATTAAAATCGGTCATCCATTTTTTATAGAAATATGAATTGAATCCTGTATAAAAATGATAGGGTGCAAAATGAGTTAAAGAACAAAACGGCGCCGTTAAAATTAATCGCCCACCAGGCTTAAGAATTCTAGAAAACTCTCTCAATGCCTCCACTGGGTGAGGAATGTGTTCAAATACTTCTGAACATAATATGTTATCGAAACTAGCATCATCTACCGGAATTGAAGCAATATCAGAAACTAAGTCAATTTTAGAATTATCCCATGAACTTGTTTGAATCCCAATTCCATCTCCTTTTCCATCATATTGAGCAAAATCCTGACTCACGTATTTTAAATGCTCACAATAAGATTTATACTTTAACTCCCCTGCACCTGCATCCAAAATGGTTTGATTTGCTGGAACCTCGGCTAAAGTTTTTTTAAGCCATTTTTCTCTACTACTCTTATTATGAAGGCCAATTTCTGAATAGTCTCCAACGAAAAATTTTAATAAAGGGTTCATAGTTTTTATTTTAATTACTAGTTATAAATATTACTTTCTTAATCTGTATAGATAGAATTTAGATAACAATTTGATCATCATGATACTCGGATAATTACAAATTACTTTTTTTAGAATAAAATAATTAAGCTTTTCCTTTTCTTGTATTAATAAGTTAAAGTACCACTCAACATATTTACTTATTATTCTTTTTCGAGTTTTAAAACTCACTCCATTTTCCACCTCTTCAATTGAAAATGTTTTTAAATAGGAAGTCAAGTATTTAATGGTAGAAGATAAATTAAATGACGACATCGTTTGAGAAGACTGAAAATAAACAGTTGTATGCTCTTGTGCTTCAAATAACGTGTACTTGCAAAGTATCCTCACCCACATATTGTAATCCTCTGCAATCCTCAACGATTCATCAAATTTATATTCTTCTAATATCGATTTATGCAAACAAACATTATTCACTGTAATAACATATGTTAATGAATATTCCACATCTTTCCTGTCTTTTTGCGTTAACTCCTGATATACTCGTTCTGACTTTTCATTTTCAAAAATCGTGAACGTTCTATACATTCCAATTTTTTGAGAATTATGATCTATACAGACTTTTAAAACATTTAAATGATTATTTAAATAATAATCGTCGTCGTCTAAAAAACAAATCCACTTCCCTTTAGCTAATTGAATTCCCTTATTTCTGGCTGCAGGCAAATAGGCATTATTTTGTTTGTGATAGATAACCTTAGAATCAGATTGATATTTTTGAATGAGTTCAGTATAATCTTCAGTAGAACCATCATCAATTAATAAAATTTCAAAATCTTGATATTGCTGTTGCAAAACACTTTCAATAGCTCTTTCTGCTAATTGAAGTCTATTGTAAGTAGGAATGATGACTGAAAAAAAAGGACTACTACTCACGATATTGAAAACACTGTTTTATAATTCTCTGCAAATTTAGAATGACTAAAATAGGCTTTAGCTGTTTCAAAGGCTTCTGAAGATAATTTACGATAATAGGATTCATCTAAAGACAAGTCCATGATTTTTTTGCAAAATGTATTAATTATAGATTCTTCATCTACTAACGAATTTATTAGAATAGCATTTTTGTTGTCCTCTAAAATATAAGGTATTCCACCTACATCTGTACTCACTGGCACAGCGTTATAAAACATCGCTTCAGAAATTACTAATGGAAATCCTTCGGTTTCTGATGTCAACATCAAACAATGGGCGGTTTGGTAAAGCTCAATGATTTCATCAGCATCTTTCAAATTCGAAACAATTGTTATATCCTTGGAATTATAATTAGTTTTATACGAATCAAAATCACCAACCATATAAAACTGATACTTTCCTGAATACTTATCTGTAAGCCTTTTCGCAACTTCAAAAGCTATACGTGGTCGTTTCTCTGGTGAATTTCGTGCGACAAATATTATTTTAAAAATACCATTTAGTTTTTTTTTAGAAGATAAACTAGGCTCTGTATTTTGATTAAATGCTGAATTGTAAATCAACTGAAATTGGCTAGAATCAAGTGCTGGCAAATTGGATTGATAAAAATTTTGCATCTTTACTAAAGATGGTTCATTAACAAAAACTCGAGTGTTTATTTTATGAAATACATCTTTAAAATGAATATTACTGACCTCAAACGGAGGATTATAGGCATGAACTAAATCTATCACCTTTAGGTTACTCCCATTTATTTTATCCAATATCTGATAATAAAAGCTACTGTTACTGCCAAATACCATTTTCAGTTTAGATTGATTTATCCTAGTAATGGTTGACGTTAATAAATGATCATTTAATATTGCATTATCATAACGAAATCCAATATCAATAACGGTTCCTAATTTTTGAAATTGTTTTTTATAAGTATCTGTAATTGATTTACCAGTGAAAACAAACACTGGTTTTAAACCAGAGTGTATGGCAGCCTGAGCAACTTTTAAATGAACTTTTTCGGCACCTCCTGTATGATAATAAGGAAATACAAATAAAGAATCGGATGTTGATATCGCTTTTAATAACTCTTTCTTAGTTTTTAAAAAAAGTAAAGCAAGCTTTGTGTTTTTTATTAAAAGCAAACATATATACAACCAAAAACTCATGATAATGTTGTCACTCTATTTTTTTGAATATCTAAGCTCTTTAAAATATTGGTGAGTTGTAGCATTTTAACTTTTGTATCTAAAAATCGTGTAGCTAATTCTCTAATTTTTAAATGATGTTTTTTGTCTTGATAAAGATGTTTTACAAATGTTTCGATTTGATAAAAGTCTAATGGCGTTTCATCTGCTGGAACTTGTAAAACATAAGGCTCAAACTCTTTATACTCATTAATATCTGTATCCTCATACCCAACAATACAAGCAAAACCTCTGGCAAAATACTCTCTTACTTTCAAAGGACTTGCTTCTTTTAAACCTTTTCTAAAAGCAGCTAATGTACCAATGCCTGCATGATATTTATTAAGGTGATTTGTTAAAAGAGAATATTCGATATGTGGAATAAAATTAACCTTGTTATCAACACCAAATTCTAAAGCCATTTGAACTTGTGAGGCACTAAACGAACCTATAATGTCTACTGAAATATTTGCACACCCTTTGTAATTTTTAATACCACTAATAATTCGTTCAACGCCATGCCAAGGTACATTGCCACCTGTTAGTATAAATAAATTAATTTCATTATTTACAATTTCATTTTCTAATCTTAAGGAACAAGAGTCAACATCAATACCATTAGTAATTACTTTATTTTTATAGCCAATACATCTGTTACTTTCATAGGTGGCAATTTCTTTTGTAACCGAAACACCTAATAAAGCGTGTTTAAATATTTTTGGAGCAAAATATTTTTCGAATAGATATGGTAATAATCCAATTTCTAAATAGTAAAAGAAAAATCCTGGCTTAAAAGCAAAGGCAATTTTTTTTCTATCTTGCTTTTGTGTTATCAAAACTTCTTCTAATTCTTTTGTATTATGCTCAAATACAATTTTTTTACTGTATGTGTTTACTAATTGATACAAGCCTTTTGATGCCAAAGGATATCTCATAATCAACACATCATAATTTTGGATATTATTTTTTAACCACGCTATCAGTGAAACATAGTAATCTTGCTGCTCACGAAGTGTATTAAAAAACTTTTGACGTTTAGATTTTTTGATTGGAAACACTCTGATATTTAAGCTTATTTGCATTTCTTCCTCAATATTGGAAGAAAAGGAAATACAATCACAATGGTGACCTAATTCATTAATTGCATTTACTTTTGAAATAACCTTTTTTTGAACACCTGAAGATGTCCAAGAAAAATTACCGCCAAAATAAATGTATAGTACCTTCATTTATTAACTTAAATACAATAATTTTTTTTGAGTACGCCAAAGAATAATATTAACAACCCTTAAAATGATTCGATTGATTTTACTATCTTTTTCGGTGCCGTAATAATGATGTGGAATTGGCTTTTCTTTCATAATGGCATCAAATTCATTTCTCGAAAAATCCAACTTTGTACAAACGTATTGTATCAATTCATCAACTTCATCTGTAGGAATTGAAGGAGTAGAAAGTTCGGATAATGCATTTTCACGAGTAATTTCTTTGGTGCAAATTAAATTTGACAAATGTGCCTTTCTTTTATCAACCCCAAATTTCACAGGCAAAATATATCCTTGATAAAATTTTGTCCATATTGATTCGTAATGTTTTCCACCATAATCTCTCCATCCAAAATAATCAATAATAAAGTCTTTTACTTTATGTTTATTATACTCTACTAAATCAAGAACTTCAACAAAATTAATTTTTTTGTACTCAGTATAATAAAGTCTTTGAATAAACCCTATTTTGGGATAGGTTTTTAAGGGAATAGAACCAAATTTATTGTGGATGTTAATAATATTATCCAAATCTCTTTTACTATAAACCCAATCTGCAGGGAGAATAGCCTCTGTTGCGATATTTGTGCCGCTAATAATATTTTTCACATTGTATTTAGCTGCTAGTTTATATAAACTAGCTACAATCATGTGATCAGATAATACCTCAATATCAATAACAGATGCTTTAAGGTATGCTCTTTGTAAGTCTTTAAATTCTTCCCAATTAACAACATAAGTGTACAAATCAAATCCCGTTTTTCTAATGATAGATTCAATATTATATACCGCTAATTCAGAGTTCCAACCATTATCAAAATGCACGGCCAAAGCTCTTAATCCATATTTATAAACTAAATAGGCAACATATGTACTATCAACGCCACCACTTAATCCAATGATACAATCGTATTTTTTACCTTTGCCTTCCGCTTTAATTAATTTAATTTTGTCTTCTAATTCTTTTGTTCTAATATCCAACGGTCTATTAATTGTATTTTGGGCTAGTATATCAAACGACGAACATATATTACACACTCCTTGCTCATTAAACATGGTAAGTGTTTTGGTACTCGTATCCATCACACATCTTGAACATTGTTGATGTTTAGTATTATTCATAATTCATCATTAGTGTTTTAATTATACCACTTGGATCGTTTCTTAAATATTCGACGCTATATTTTTGGGAATTCAATTTAGCTTTTTCTGTAAGTTTTTCAACTAAAGCTTTATCGATGCAAAAATTTTTTAAGATTTCACAAAGATTTTTTTGACTTTGGTAGCTTACAATACTACCTTTTTGCTCATCCGGTATTGGAACGTAGTCAGGAACAATGCCAGGTTTAGAATATCTAGCCATATCAAAAAAACAACCAGTCTCTTTGCTATATCCATACTTTTCTCCTCTAATTTCAGGCTGAAGTGGTGACAAAACAAAATCTGAACTTAACATCAAGTCATCAAATTTTTGTTGACCAACAGAAGTTTCAAAAAAAGTGATTTTTGCACCTCTAGAGTTTAACTCTTTACACCTATCTATTACATAATTACCATAATCTTCCTTTGGCGCTCCAAGTAAAAATAAATTTATTATTATACCTTGATTGAATAAATCTGAGTAACAATTGAGTATAATATCATAATTTCGTCTTGCAAGCTCTATTGAGCCAGGAATTGCCAGAGTAAAAGTATTGTTACTTTTTATCTTATTCTCAAATTCATTTGCATAAATTGAATACGGGAAAACAAAAACTTTTTTAGCTGGCTTAAACTTTTTTAAAAAATAATTTTTGACATTGGAACTTAAGACAACATAAGAATCAATTTGTTTAAGTAAGTTGATTCTTGACTTATTTCGTCTATAGCTTTTACTGAAAAACCATTTACTAAAACCAAACCATTGATTAACATTATGAATTGTTAATACTTTATAACAAAATAGTTTTGTTAAACTTTTTGCAAAATCACTATATTTTGTCTCAATTGTATTTATCCAAAATAAATCAACTAACTCTTCAATTGAAATTTTCACAGAACGCGAATAAAACATTTCAATAGTTTCATCTTGTTTTTGAACTATATATTTTACTGTTTTTGATTCTGGAAGACTTTGAATAAATTGCCTATACATTGGCTCTGTAGTAAAAATAATAATTTTATTTTTTTCAAAATCAATTGTCTTAACAATTGCGTATCCCATTTCATAATGATCTATTTCAAATAAGCCTATTACCATCGCTAACAATACTTTTCAATAAATCTTTTAATTGAATGAAAATCTTTATAATGAATTTTTAAAAAATCAAAATCTTTATCCCACCATTTGAATTTTAACAGGCTTTCGATTTCTTTTTCTGTAAATCTATATTTAATAATTTTCGCAGGAATACCTCCAACTACTGCATAAGGAGGCACATCTTTAGTAACAATAGATCCAGCTGCAATAACAGCACCATGGCCAATAGTTACTCCATCAACTATCATTGTATTATTCCCTATCCAAACATCATTACCAATTACAACGACAAAATCTTTATTTATAAAATTATGTTCTTCATAAAACTGTTCGTTTGCAAAAGTAGATCCAACTAAGATTTGTTTTGAGTAAAAAATTGGATGAATGCTAACAAAATCTGAAGTGGGATGCTTTCCTAAAAATGTCCTTACGTTTTCGCCAATCGCGCAATATCTTCCAACAGACGTGTGTTTTAAAATGGAATTATGAGCAATGTATGAGCACAACCCAACATGGCATTTATATATTGAACTATTAGAGCCAAATTCATGCTTCCCCTCCAAAAATGAATAAGTTACTGATGAGTTAGATAACTTGAAAATCTCCTTTATATACTTCCCTTCAAATCCATAAGTATTTGTATCAGAAGGTAAATTATCATTTGAACTTTTTGAAAGTTTTTTAATAATATTTTTGAATTTTCTAAATGACATTTTTTCTATAAAATTATTCTGCACGATTTTTAACAACCTTCGCTGGCACTCCAGCGGCAATTGAATTAGCTGGAATATCTTTATTGACTACACTACCTGCAGCTATAATTGTATTATCACCAATTGTGACTCCTGGCAATATATTTACAGAAGCTCCAATCCAAACATTATCTCCTATTTTAACAGGTGCTACAGATGAAGTCTCTCTAAATAACTTAGCATTAACGTCATGTCCATCTGAAGTTATTACACTGTGAGCTGCAATTAAAACATTATTACCTATAGTAACACCGCCACTACCCCAAATAACAACGTAGTTACCAATTCCAACATTATCACCAATTCTCACGTTATAACCATCATTAAAAATAACACCTTTAAAAAAAACAACATCTTTCCCTATACTTTTTACTTTATTACCCCAATATAAATATCGCCATTTTCTCTTCGCTTTTTCAATATTGAAGAAATATGAATCTATCGTTTTATAAAAAAAATGATAAATTTTATAGATAAGTGTAACTAACTTCATTTAACAGATACTTATAATGTCTAATAATTCGGTTATTGTTTTTGGAAACAATATCGGGTTTTCTTTATCCATGTTTAAGTAAAGATAATGTTTGAATTCATCATAAAATTCTTCTTTAATGTATTCTCCTTTATATATTTCAAGAGTAGAAATAGCTTTACACTTAGAGTTATTGCTAACTTCTATCAAGACCGTACTTGTTAATCCGATAATTACTTTATAAGAATTTAAATCTAAAATATTAAAGGGAATATATGAAGGGATTTTATTCAAATTATTTTCAAGGCCTATATAATCTACATAAACAGGATGTGATTTTACCGCAATAGTTTTTTTACTAAGTACTATTCCATTTATAATTTCATTTTGAGTAAAAAGATAGCTCTTATTTTTAACAAATGACCCACATACTAAACCGCCTGTTAAAATAATAACATCAGTATTAGCAACTTCTGAAATTTTTTCATTTACAATGTTGCTAATAGCTTCTTTATCATAAAGATTATTAATAGTTGTAGCGCCTAAACTATCTAAATAACTATTAGTTAACTTCATCGTTGAGGAACCTGAAGCTATACATGGCTCTAATTTAGTATTAAATATTATTTTATTAAAAAACGAGTAAACAATCTTATCAATCCACTTTATATCTGATGTTTTAATACTGTGAAGATTTTTAAGAAAAAAATAATTTTTAGTTTTATTTTTTAAAAATGATACCATCCAAAATTCAAAGTCACAAAATACATAAAGTTCAAAATATACATCTGCATTTTCTTTAATTCTCTCATTTGACAATGATTTAAAATATTTTTTTGACTTAATATTTAAGAAAATCGCTTGTATAGATTTAAAAGGATGTAAAAATAATCTCTTTAGAGAATTAGGAATATTTTCTGCTGGAAGTTCAAAATAAAAAACATTTTCTTTATCAAATAAATCTAATAATATCTGGTATACTGATTTATTTGTAGTAAATATTAATAGCTCCTTTGACTGTTTGTTTTTAGAAATTAAACTAAGAACACTTGGCAATGTAAGATTCGAACAACAAAAAATTATCATTTCAGAATGATGAATTCACTAGCGTTTATTTTTTATAAAATTGCATTGTTACTCATACTTTTAAATATTTTTGAGTGATTTTCTCAATTGCCACTTACCGTCTAGCTTTTCCCAAAGATGCGGTGAACGAAATTTATCGCACAATTCATTCTTAAAAAACTCAGGATCTATTTCAAGATATTTCATGACCTCATCAAAATACTTATCAGGAAATTCACCATCAAATTTATTAACTAACACAACTCCTTCTTCACGAGTAATATGTTGATTCCTAATTTCCTGTGAAGCATCATAGGTAGCTCTTCCAATACCAAATTTAATATAAGTTGTGTAATAATGAAGATCATCTATCTTATCATCTATACTATTATATTTGCTATAAGTACCCTGTGTTCTGAATGGACGTGCCTGAAAACCAGTATTTTCAACCGCATAGTAATAAACTTCTTGTGGTGTCCATCTTAAATAATAGCCCAAATAATGAACTTCAATTTTTGACTTTTCTAATTCATCTACTGATGGCGGTAAAAAAGACATTAAATCAGACATTCTTACGTCATATTTTTCTCTTAATTCAGCAATAGAAACTCCTCCTAAAAAAATCTCATCTAAATTATTAAAACTATAGTACGATTTATCTCTCAATGACGAAACGTTATCGGCTATAGGATTGCCATACTCTGCTTCATTCTCTCCGTAAAAAATAAGTGGGATTCCATATTTTGCTGCAATTTTTGGAGCAAGATTTTTTTGCCCTAATATAAATGTTTGAAATGGGTGTAATAAATTTTCAATAGAAAGCTTGGTTAATAATTTCATCACTTTTCCATTTCTATTAAAACTAATATTATCAAATCCACCAACATCAATCCAATTTTTAAAATTCTTATATCCATAATCCGTATATAAAATTGGAGGCCAAGTAACAGTTAAAGGATTCATACCATATTTATATTTTAAAACATGTGCTTGATATGCGCTATCTTTTCCGCCACTTCCAGGAACTAAACAATCATATCCTCCATCTGTTCTTCTATGCTTAGCCAGCAACTCTATTAGTTGTTCTTCCCTATCCTTCCAATCAATTTTATTTTTTTGTTCATGGGCTCTACAGGCATCACAAACACCATGTTCATCAAAGTTCATGGTGTTTTTTTTACTGTCTTTTGTGTGTTTAAACTCAACTGTAGAGGTAGGTCTTTGATTTGACATAACGCACTTAGTGCAGAATTTTATTTCTTGGGGCAAACCATAATAGGCTTCTAATTTTTCTGACATATTGTTTATTTTATTTGTTTTATTTGAGAATACCAATTTTTATATATTTCTAATCCCATCTTCCCACTTTTTTCTGGATGAAACTGCATTGCAAAAACATTTTCGTTCTTAATAGCTGAACAGTATTCAAATTCGTTATAGTGCGTTGTGGTCAAAACATTTTCTTTATTAGAAGGCTGTGCATAAAAAGAATGTACAAAATACATAAACTCTTTATCCTTTATTCCTTGCAATGGCGTTTGCTCCCATTCAACATTTTCAGGTTTCTCTATGTGATTCCATGCTATTTGAGGGATTCTCATTCTCTTGTTCTCGTACTCACTTGGAAATTTTTTAATAACTCCTTTCACAACACCTAGCCCATGTTTTGCTCCAAACTCTTCGCTTTCTTCAAACAATAATTGCATACCAAGGCAAACTCCCAAAAACGGTTTGCCTGAAGCAATAAATTCTTTTATAGGTAAAATCAAATCTAATTTTTCTAGATTATTCATTGCGTCACCAAATGCACCAACACCAGGTAGGATAATAGCTTTTGCTTTTTCAATCTTTTTTTTATCAGTAGAAATTAATGTTTGCAAACCTACATGATTACAAGCATGCTTAACACTAAATAAATTACCGAGTTCATAATCTACAATTACTACTTCTTCAAAATCTGTATTCATGTCCATTAAATTCTTGATTTTATTCCTTTTTCAGTAATGCCGCTCTTAATCTGCTGAATGGTTAAAGCTTCTATTTTCGAAAATCCTTTTCTGCTTTTCAAAAATTCAACATTTCCTTCTTCTTTATTGGCCTGATGTTCCTGAAGTAGAGTAATTGTTTTGTAGTGAAGTACGGAAGCTAAAGCCACCGCAGAAACATCATTTTCAAACACCTCTTCTATATCCTTTATTTTACCTGCTCCACCATGGGCAATTACAGATATTGAAACCGCATTTGATACACTTTTTATTAACTCAATATCAAAACCAAGCCCTGTCCCTTCTTTATCAACCGATGTAATCACAATTTCACCTGCCCCTAATTCTTCGCCTCTTTTTGCCCATTCTATTACTTCTATCCCTGTATGTTCCCTGCCATTATCAGTATATGCCAAATACTTACCATCCGATTGCTTGATTGCTTCGATTGCAAGAACTATAGTTGAAGATCCAAATTTTAAGGCAGCTTCTTTTATGAAATTAGGGTTTTTTATGGCTGCAGTATTAATAGACACTTTATCAGCGCCAGCTCTCAATACATTCTTTATATCATCTAAATTTCTAATCCCTCCTCCCACTGTAAGTGGTATGAAAATTTCTTTAGCTGTTCTTGAAATAATATCATTTAAACTATTTCTTTCGTACAAGCTGGCTACCACATCCATAAACATTAATTCATCAGCACCATTTTCATAATAATAACGTGCAAAATCTTCAGGTTTTCCTAAAACTCTTAGTCCTTCAAGGTGAATTCCTTTAACTAAATTCGGCCCTTTTATATCTAGCCTGGGAATTATTCTAACTATACTCATCTCTTTATTTAAAAATGAACTAATTTTTCTTGTACAATAAACTCACACCATTTCCAATCCAACATATCGTCAATATCAACAGAGTAAATGTCTTCCATAACGGTTTTTTTAACTCGCATGAATTCTCCCAATTTATTTTGTCTAACAGAATCAACATTTATAACATAAATAGATCCATTCAACTCATATATTTCTTTAGCATCCTGCCTTCTTATACCTATATTATCTGAACTAAAAACCTTTTCAATAAAAGCATTATTATTTTCACTATAATAAGTGGCGCTAATATTGGATTTCACTTTTTTAACAGATGCTACCATGTCAATATCTGCATTATAAAGCGCCAAAGCCTCTTCTATATGCTTTTTTAAACGAAACGGTGAGGTAGGCTGAAGTAAAACTATTTTCTCAAATTTGAGTCCTCTATGTTTATACCAATCAAGTGCGTGAATTATTACTTCATGCGAACCCGAAGTGTCTGTTGCAATTTCATTTGGTCTTTTAAAAGGTATTTGCAATCCATAATTTTCAACTACACCTATTATTTCTTCTGAGTCAGTTGAAATACAAATAAACTCATCTGCAACAAATTTTCTAGCTATATCAATAGAATAAGTAATCAATGGTTTACCATTCAATTTTTTTATATTTTTTCCAGGTATACCTTTTGATCCACCTCTGGCTGGTATAATAAATAATATGTCGCTTTGATTCAAAATCTTAAATGTTTTATATCTTCTTGTGCTTTATAAAAATCTTCTATGCGTCCAATATCTAACCAATATCCAAGAATCGGGTACGAATTTAATTTATATTTATTTTCTATAACAGCTTCCATAAAATGAGTAGCGTCAAACATAAGGTTATTTGGAATCAAACCTATCAATTTTTTTTTAAAAATATAAATCCCAGCATTTGAATAATAAGTATAACGTGGTTTTTCATTAAATGATAAAACCTCATCTTTGTCATTTATGTTCATTACAGCATAGGGCACATCCACATGGTAAGGCACTGTGGCAACTTGCATATCTGATTCAGATTCTATAAATTTTTGATAAAAATCTTGAAAATCAATATTAGTCAATAAATCCGAATTCATTAAAATAATAATATCATTCGAAAAATTATCTATTAATTTTAATGAACCAATTGTTCCCAAAGGCTTATCCTCTTTCACGAAATTAAAATTGATGTTTTCAATTTTCTCCTTTAAAATACCTCCTTCTATTTTTTCGGCCATATGCCTTACTGAAATATGGAATTGATTCATACCGAAACTTGAAAGCCTTTCAATGTTTCTAATAATAATGGGCTTATCTCCTATCTTCAACATAGGTTTAGGAATAGTATCTGTAAGTGGCTTTAATCGTTCACCTTTACCGCCTGCCATTAATACTGCATCTGCTGGAATCAATGAATTTATGCTCTCTAAATCCAGAAGTTGCAATATTTTATTATTACAATCTACAATTGGGAGAAAACGTAGCTTTTCAGATTTATATTCTTTTACTTTTAAAAAGTTGTATTCGCCTTCAACTAATTTCTTAGGCCTAGTATTCATAAATTTCACCACGAGTTCATCAATACTCGCACCATCTAATAATCCACGTCTAATATCTCCATCTGTTAAAGAACCTAATAGTTCCATATTTTTATTTACAATAAAAATAGCAATGTTAGGATTAGCCAATTCATTAATTAATTGTAATGCTTGTCGAGCAGTATCTGAATTAGTAAGTGTATACTTTTTTAAATCTATCATATTAAACGTTGTGGGTTACCCACTACCTTTTGATTATCCATAACATCCTTAATTACAACAGCACCTGCCCCTATTATTACATTTTTCCCTATCTTAACTCCTTCTTTAATCACAGAATTAGCTCCAATAAAAGAACCTTCATTTACTAATACATTACCGCATAAAGTAGCGCCTGGGGCAATATGAACATAGTCATTAATTACGCACTCATGCTCAACGATACAACCTGTATTACAAATAACACCATTACCGATTTTTACTTGAGCATTAATTATAACGCCTGCACCAAACATATTTCCATAACCTGAATTTATACTTCTACTAATAATTGCTGTTTTATGCAATGCATTTTCTGGCTTTCCTAATAAAGGTATCAAGTAATTAGAAATCTTATGTCTTAATTTATTTTCCCCTATACTTACAAAATAAGAATAAGCTTTTAACTTTTCAATGACTGATGATTCTCCTTCATTACCTAACCATTTTAAAGTATAAGGATTGTTATTTTTTTCTTTAACATCTGTATATGCACTTACAATTTGACCCTGTGAAAAAAATATTTCAAAAGCAACATACGCATGTCCAGAATATCCAATAAGTGCAATGTTTTCCATTATTAATTTATAAAGCTTTTAGAATTTTGATAATTTTATCTGCAGTCCGCCCGTCACCATAAATATTATCCTCACTTAAAACTGGGAGTTTATTAACATTTTGAATTGCATTCAAAATTGCATTTTTTTCAATTTCACAGTGTATAACATTTGCACCAAAATCTCTTCCCAACTGTCTATTTCCTAAATTAATAGCATATTTTCCAAATGATGCTGCTTCAATAATACCACTAGAAGAGTTACCTAAAACAAAATCACAATACTTTAAACACGTAAAATAACCGATAGTTCCTAATGACTCAACTGTTACGACATTTGATTTTTTATTTGAAAATTCAATCACTTTTGTTCTAATAATATTGCCCATCGTATCAGAATTAGGCATAGTAATTATTATTTGTTGATTGCAAAATTCTAATGCCGCAATTAACTCATTTATATAATCTTCATTTTTTTCGAATGCTACTGTCTCTGGATGAAATGTAACTAGTATTGGATTATCAAGATCAATATTAAATTTAGTTTTAAATGATGTACGATCAAGTAATTTAATACCTGTTAAATTATCTAAACTTAAGGCACCAACATTAAAAACACCTTTTTTAGTTCCGATTATTTCAGACACTCTGTCCGCATGATTTTTGGTTGATGTAAAATGTAATTTCGACATTACCGTTAAAGAATGTCGAAACGAATTATCAATGGCGCCTAATGTAGTTTCTCCACCATGTATGTGCATAATAGGCATGTTAAATGGAATAGAGGCGGCTACTGCAGCAAACATTTCATATCTGTCTCCAAGACAAACGATGTAATCAAGTGATGTTTTTTCTTTACTCCATAATTCAGCAAATTTATCCATGGTAAGTGCCATAGATTTTGAGATTGCTTCAGGAGAATCAGTATTCAAGACTGTTTCTATTTTATAATCTACTTCAAATCCATCACAATATATTTGATTAATTGTAGTTCCATATTTTTCAGACAAATGAGTGCCAAAAGCAACTATCTTAGTATAAAAATAAGAATCTGTCTTTAATTTTTTTAATAGTGGTAAGTAAATACCATAATCTGCCCTTGAACTTGTAAGAACAACTAAATTCATTCGATATCCTCCCAACTTAGTTTATATTCAACTTCAAAATCAGATTTCAATTTTTTCCCTAAAATCTTTTCTAAAAGCATAGGTGATATTCCATCACCAGGGCGTTTCATTATAAAATCACTTTCAGTAAGTATGTGATTTTTTTGTAAACTTCTTGCTAAGTGAATGCTTTTCCTTGCAACTAGTCTGTTTTTTATTTCGATTTCTGATGGTTGTTTTTCAGAATCGCCTAAGGCAGCTTCAATATTCCTAATTCCTTTTACCATAGCAGTTAATTCTTCTGGTTCAAGTGAGGCTTTGTGATCTGGTCCTGGCAAAGTTTTATCTAAAGTAAAGTGTTTTTCAATAACAATAGCTCCCATTGCCACTGCTGCAATTGGTACTTCTATTCCTAAAGTGTGATCGGAATAACCAACAGAAAGACCTAGTTTTTTTTCAATACTTAACATGGCATTTAAATTCACATCTTTCATTGCCGTAGGATAATCAGTAGTACAATGTAGAATTGATATATTTTCTTTCAAAGTACCTGCTTTAACTAATACGTGAACAGCATCTTCGATTTCAGACATAACGCACATGCCAGTTGACAAAATAACTTGTTTATTAAAACTACCTATCTTTTGTAAATAAGGTAAATTAGTAATTTCACCTGACGGAATCTTAAATAAATCAATGCCTATATCTTTCAACAAATCAATACTATCTAAATCAAAAGCAGTAGATAGGAATTTAATACCTTTTATTTTACAATAAGCTATTAATTCATGATGGTTATCTATACTTAATTCTAATTTTTTAAGCATATCAAACTGTGAATCCGAGGCATCATCTTGTAAATTAGCTTTTTGATAATCTGCTTTTTTAGCCTTAGCACTTACTAAATTTTCTGTTTTAAAAGTTTGAAATTTCACATAATCAACTCCTGCAACAGCAGCAACATCAATAAGTTTTTTAGCCATATTAATGTCACCATTATGATTTACACCGGCTTCCGCTATTATTAATACACGTTTCATTTTATTCTAACGCTACTAGGTATATTCACAATTCTATCTTCTAAATACTGGGCATTATCTAAATTACCATGTAAATCCTCTTTAAACATCACGAGCTTGTTCATTAATGCCCAAACTGGTCTTGTCATTACACCATGATCATTTGTAAATTGTAAAAATTCATCGCGTGTGGTTTTATCTTTTAATAAAATGGCACATAACCAATAATTTGATTTTGCTTCACTTGGCTCAAGCATAAATGTAATATCCATCGTGCTAAAAAATTGCTGATAGCTATTCGCCAAGTCTCTTTTATTTTCTACAAAAGCAGCTAATTGTTCTAATTGAGCGCACATTAAAGCAGCATTTAAATTTGGCATACGATAGTTATACCCTATTTCGTCGTGCACAAATTCCCAACGGTGTGGCACTTTGGCTTGAGTGGTTAAATATTTAGCTCTTTTAGCTAATGCTTCATCATTAGTTACAATAGCCCCACCACCACCACAAGTAATGGTTTTATTGCCATTAAAACTAAATGTACCTAATAATCCAAATGTGCCAGTATGCTTGTTTTTATAATAACTTCCAATAGATTCGGCGGCGTCTTCAATTAATGCAATATTAAATTCATTGCATAATTCAGCGATTTCATCAATACGACATGGGTGACCAAATGTGTGCATAGGCACACAAGCGACTATTTTTTGTTGAGTGATTTTATGATAAGAAAAGCCATCTGCTTTTTTAACAGCAAATTCATGTAAATACAATTTTAATTTTTGAGCACTTAAACCCATTGTATCCAAATCTACATCCACAAATACTGGCGAAGCTCCAATGTATGAAATAGCATTACATGTTGCAATAAAACTTAAAGGCTGTGTAATCACCATATCCTTTGCTTTTACACCTGCTACTATCATCGCCATGTGTAAAGCAGCCGTTCCATTTACACATGCTACGGCATATTTAGCTCCAGTATATGTTGCTATCTGCTTTTCAAAATCATCCACATATTTACCTACCGAAGACACAAAGGTCGAATCGATAGCATCCATCACATACTGGCGTTCATTACCAACAAAACGAGGCTCATGTAAAGGAATAAAATCCTCATTAGGAAATTGTAATTTTATAAAATCTACAGTTTGCTTATACATTATAAATATCAGTTTTGTATCTGCTTAAATTTTCGGGCTTACTAAACCATTCAATGGTTCGTTTTAACCCTTCTTGTAAATTATATTTTGGTTGCCAATTAGTTAATGACTTTATTTTATCCGCCGCTCCTAATAATCTTTCCACTTCACTTTTTTCAGGACGTAATCTCACATCATCCGAAATGATTGTAGCAGCTGGATTAATAATATTGATTAATGATTGTGCTAAATCCTGGATTGATATTTCTTGCTGAGTAGCAATATTAATTTCATGCCCTATTGTTTTTGGCGAATTAGCAATTTCAACAAATCCACAAGCTGTATCTTTTACAAATAGCAAATCGCGTGTAGGATGTAAAGCTCCTAATTTAATGTCGGTTTTACCAGCTAATAACTGAGTAATGATGGTTGGGATGACAGCGCGAGCACTTTGTCGTGGACCAAATGTATTAAATGGTCGCACAATAGTAACTGGTAAATTAAAACTTCTGTAGAACGAATCAGCCATCGCATCTGCTCCAATTTTTGAAGCAGAATAAGGGGATTGTCCTTGCTTAGGATGTTTTTCATCAATAGGAACATATAAAGCGGTACCGTACACTTCGGAAGTTGAAGTCACAATAACTCGTTCGATATTGTAATCTCTGGCCGCTTGTAATACATTTAACGTTCCTTTTACATTGGTGTCTATATAACTATCAGGCGAATGATAGCTGTATGGTATAGCTATTAATGCTGCTAAATGATAAATCATATCAACACCTTTCACAGCTGTTCTCACTCCATTTGGATCTCTAACATCTCCAGCAAATATCTCTATCTGACTCAATATATCTTTAGGTAAGGTATCTAACCAACCCCATGAATTAAATGAATTGTAATACACAAACGCTTTTACCTTGTGTCCGTCTTCAATTAATTTTTCAACTAAATGACTGCCAATGAATCCATCAGCGCCTGTAACTAAAACTGTTTTCATATAATTTACAATACTTAAAAATGAATAACTATTAAGTCCTTATTATACACCACTATTATATTTTTTCAAATAGTGCCTCTATTAAGAAGTAGTAAAAATCAGGAAACAAACTCACCTGAAATTAAAGCTATTTTAACTGGCCTAATAGTTTTTCCAACATTCCAAAAGTCAGATGGAATAATTTTTAACCGAACAACATTATCAATTAAATCACATACATCGTCATCACTATTGTCTGAAATAGACGCGTACAATCTTATAGCTAAATCACCAGTTCTAATTGAAAAACTAGGAATCTTTAAGATGATTTTGTTTTCTTTATTTTCTATAATTCTAGATTTCATTTCATCAGATACGAACATAGCTTTATATTCACCATACTCATCGAGCATACTAACTGCAATAACTATTTTTGAAAGGTCAACAGAATCATCTTTCGAATAAAAAATTTCAATATTAATCATCTCACCTGAAAAAATCGTATCGACCTTTTCTCCTATACTATTAAAAATATTTATGCCAGTAAATTTAAATTTACCATTACCTACTCTATCAATTCTATCTAGTAATGACAAACCATTATTTTGATAATTATTTATTAAATAATGAGATACAACCTCGTCTATATTTCCATCTTTTACGAGTCTACCATTAGACAAACAAATAGCCTTAGTACAAAGGGATTGAATTGCTCCCATATTATGACTCACAAATAATACAGTTCTTCCTTGTCCTGAAACATCTTTCATTTTACCCAAACACTTTTTTTGAAATTCAGCATCACCCACTGCTAATACCTCATCCACTATTAAAATTTCGGGCTCTAAATGAGCTGCTACGGCAAAGCCTAATCTCACCATCATCCCTGATGAATATCGTTTTACAGGAGTGTCCAAATACTTAGCCACCCCACTAAAATCAACAATTTCATCCAATTTACTTTTTATCTCGGCTTTACTCATTCCTAAAATGGCTCCGTTTAAAAACACATTTTCGCGCCCCGATAAATCGGGATGAAAACCTGTACCTACTTCTAATAAAGAAGCAATGCGTCCTTTTGCTTTCACTTCTCCCGTAGTTGGCGTTGTGACTTGAGACAATATTTTTAATAAAGTAGATTTACCCGCTCCGTTTTTACCAATAATGCCAAGCACCTCTCCTTGTTGTACTTCAAAATTAATATCTTTTAATGACCACACATACTCACTACCACCTGCAACACTTCTATCATTCGAGTCTCCAATTTTCAAATAAGGATCTTCTTTGCCTCTAACTTTATGCCACCACCTGTTAATGTCATGAGACATCGTTCCTGTTCCTAATTGACCAAGGCGATACTGCTTTGATATATTTTCTACTTTTAAAACAACTTTGCTCATACTATATATTAAACGGTATCCATAAATGATTTTTCAACTTTATGAAAAACAACCAAACCAATAAAAAATAAAATAATTGTAAAAATCAAACTGTACCCTAAATGCCATATATTAAAATCACCAATACCTAAAAAAGCAAACTTAAATGTTTCAACAATGCTAGTAACTGGGTTGGCTAAAATAATCCATTTGTATTTTTCTGGCACAATAGATAAAGGATATACTATTGGTGTGGCATACATCAACAATTGAACACCAAAACCTACTAAGAATTTTAAATCACGGTATTTAGTGGTCATGGATGAAATAATAATACCACATGCTAAACCTAAAAAACCCATTAATATAATTAAGAAAGGAACTAATAGAATATAAACATTTGGGTGGATATCATTTTTAGTAATTAAGAAGTAAATCCAAACAGAAAGAAACAAGAGTATCTGTACTGAAAATTTAATCAAATTGGATAATACAACCGATAGAGGAACTATCATTCGAGGAAAATACACTTTACCAAAAATATTGGCATTAGCTGTAAATGTATCCGATGTTTTAGTTAAGGTATCCGAAAAATAATTCCATAATGTAATACCACTCATGTAAAATAATATAGGAGGTATTCCATCTGTAGATATACGAGCAAGATTTCCAAAAATAACCGTAAAAGTTATTGCGGTGATAATAGGCTGAATAAAAAACCAGATGGGGCCTAAAATAGTTTGCTTGTAAACCGAAACAAAATCTCGTCTTACAAACAGTAAAAGTAAATCTTTATATCTAAAAATTTCTTTTAACCTTAAATCGTACCATTTGTTAAGCGGTTTTACTACTAAATCCCAATCGTCTGTTTGATTCATTTTAAAACTATTCTATTATTATATCGTTTCTATTAGGGAAATTTATAAGCACACCCATGCCTTTTTTACTATATACCGCCATGCTACCTATAGCTGCTGCTTGTGCATGGCAATCATATAATACTTTTTTTAAATCGCTTAATTGGCCGCAACCACCTGATGCTATTACAGGAACAGATATTGATTCGGCCAATTGTTTGGTCATTTCAAAATCAAACCCTTCCCAAGTACCTTCATTATCGACACTTTGTAGCATAATCTCTCCAACACCAATATCGTTTTCTAAATAGTTAACATAATCCATTACCGAATACTTAATCTTATGACCGACATGAGAATAAGGTATTTTAGAGCCAAACAAAGATTTTTTTAAATCAACGCAGCCCACTACCGCTTGCGAACCATAATGGCTAATCACCTGTTTTATAACAGAAGGATTTTCTTGAATTAATGAATTAATCACCACTTTTTCAACTCCAATTTTATAGAGCTTCGAAAAATCCTCAAAGCTTTTTACACCACCACCGTAAGCAAAAGGCATAAATGCTTCGGAAGCCATATCTGCAATTTTAGCAAAATTTGGTTTACGTTTTTGTTTACTGGCATTGATGTCGATAATAACTAATTCATCAACTTCTTTATCATTGTATATTTTAATCGCATTAATCGGATCGCCAATGTAAGTAGGATTTTTAAACTTAACTGTTTTCACTAAACCACTTCCGTCGTAGAGTAAACAAGGTATAATACGTTTTAATGCCATTATAATTTCGCGAAATTTTCAAGTAATTTCATGCCAAATTTCAAACTCTTTTCGGGGTGAAATTGAGCACCGAAAATATTATCCTTATTCACCATACAGGTAAAATCAAATCCAAAATTACTGGTAGCAATCGATTGCGATTCATCTATACATTTTACATAATACGAATGCACAAAATAAAAACGATGTTTGACATCTAAAGCAATTAAAGGATTTTGTTTTTGAACTTTAATGTAGTTCCAACCCATATGAGGTACTTTTAATTTTAATTCAGGATTTAAATTAAATTTTAAAGTCTCAGCTTCTATCCATCCTAAACCATTTTTCATACCTTCCTCGCTACTTTTAGTAAGAAGCTGCATTCCCAAACAAATACCTAACACAGGTACTTTTTCTATTAAAGCCTTTTGATTTAAAGTTTGCATTAAGCCCGAACTTTCAAGGCTCGACATTCCCGCGTCAAAAGCACCAACACCAGGCAAAATAATTCTAGTAGCTTTAGCAATGATGTTTTCATCACTTGAAATAACAACTTCTTTTACCCCTATTTTTTTAAACATATTGTGTACCGAGGCCAAGTTACCAATACCATAATCAACAATCACTAACATGCTTTACTTTCCTTTCTCAATACTACTTTTGGCAAAGTGACTTTAAAATTTTGTCCTATACTTTCAATCACAAAAGCACAAATTGTATCATCATGATTTATTTCTAATACTTGCACAACTAATCCTTTAAGCGGGCCTTGAAAAACATGCAAGGTATCTCCTGATTGGAACGTATCTGAAATTAAATTTATTTCGTATCCGTGCTCTTCAATGCTTTTTAAAATATCAATTTCAGATTCTCTGATGATGGCTTCTTTTCCATTGTATCTCACAAAAGACACAACGCCTTGCGTTTGTAGAATCAACTCTTTTTTTTGTTCAGATGATTGCACAAACACATAGCCGGAAATGAGTGGTGTTATGACCCATTTTTTTCTATCGCTCCACTGACTTAACGTTTTTTTAAGGGGTACGTATGCTTCAATTCCTTTCTCAACAAGTTTTGCTTGTATTTTTTTTTCTTGTCTCGAAGAAACATATATGGCATTCCATGTACTCATTTTTCACAGCTTCGCCTCCTCAGTCACAATGAACTAAGTGAAACCCTTAAAATAACTTTTCAACTTCACTAAATCAGCTAACTCAGGCTAATTCTTTAAACCATCCAATGTTTATATACTCCAAAGTAATAATGGTTTTGCTCCTAAATCTTTCAATTTACTCTCGTCAAATTCCTCTGGTAAATAAATAATATGTCGTATTTTTTTATTAATCTTTTTCTCTGCCTTTTCAATCTGTTCTAGTAAAAAAGTTCTATTGAGATTTTTTCCTACTAAAATTAAATCGATGATATCTGAATTTTGACCACTGGCCAACTGCCCTGTGAGATAAACTTGTTCCAGATTTCCAACGCGTTGCAAAATATAATCCATCACATACTCCACACCAACCATTTTCATAATAATTCGGTTAAGATCCTTAAATAATGGATGGTTAATATTTGCCTTGAAGATTTTTTTATTTCCTTCCGAAAAAGAATCTAAAAAGCCCGCTTTTTCAAACTTATTCAACTCTAGTCTAATACCATTAGTTGATTCTCCAAATTCTTCTTCTAAATTTCTGAGATAAGCTGTTGTATCACTATTCAAAAAAAATTTGATTAGTAATTTAATACGAGTTTTAGATGATATGAGCGTTTCTATCATTATTGAGTAACAAATTTACTCGTTTTTGAAACTAAAACAAGAATTTATCTAATTATTTTAGATTAAACCAAGAAACCGTTTTTTGTAAGCCCTCTAGCACCGTAACCAGAGGTTGATAGCTAATAAGTTGATTTGCTAAACTAATATCCGCGTAACTATCTTTAATTTCTCCTTTTCTTTCGGGATGATAAACGGCAGAAATCTGAGGCTTATGTAATAAATGAGTAATATGTTTATAAATCTCGTTAACAGATATAGTTCCTCCACAAGCGATATTCATGACTGAACTGGAAGGTAGTTTTTGGCTATTAATAGCTAACAGATTAGCTTTCACCACATTTGCCACATAAGTAAAATCTCGGGTATTTTCTCCAGTGCCATAAATCGTGGGTGATTCATCTTTTAGCAATGAAGCAATAAATTTAGGAATAACAGCCGCATAAGCCCCATTAGGATTTTGACGTTCGCCAAACACATTAAAATATCTAAAACCTACGGTTTGCATACCATACAAGGCCGAAAAAACCGCGGCGTATTTTTCGTTAGTGTATTTCGTAACAGCGTATGGGGATAGTAAATTCCCAGTTTTTGATTCGGTTTTGGGAAATGTAGAATCGTCGCCATAAACCGAAGATGAAGAAGCATATATAAATTTAGTAACTCCTCTTAAGTTAGCTGCTTGAAGCATATTTACAAAGCCATTGACGTTTACCTCGTTGGTAGCCATAGGATTTTCAATACTTCTAGGGACAGAGCCGAGAGCAGCATGATGCAAAACAATATTCATTCCATCACAAGCTGTAAAACAAGTATCATAATCTACTATGGAACCTTTTATAAAACGAAAATTTGTTTTGCCCGATAAATGCTCAATATTTTTTTCGAAACCAGTAGATAAATCATCCAAAACAACGACTTGTTTTGCATCAGCATTCACAAAAAACTCAGCTAAATGCGAACCTATAAAACCAGCGCCTCCTGTAATTAGTATTTTTGTATCTGTTAAATTATATTCCATTAGGGCAATTTACTATTTCTTTGAATAACCATAACCGTAGCCATAACCATAGCCGTAACCATATCTCGAATAGTAATAACGGCTCTTTTTACGCTTGACTCCATTTAATACTAAATACACGTGTGGTATGGAATTATCATTTACCAGTTTTTGGAATTGATTTAAGACTGATTTAGTAGCAAATTTAGTATTCAACACAAATAAATTAATATCCGAATACTGCATCAAATAACTGGCGTCAGCTAATAAGCCTAAAGGTGGTGTATCAATTAAAACATAATCAAAATTAGCTTTAGCATAATCTATTAACTCTTTTAATTTTTCTGAAAGCACCAAATCAGATGGATTTGGTGGAATAGGGCCTGATAGAATAGCAAATAAATTATTAATCAAAGTAGGTTTTACTATTTCATCCAAAGTATTTTGCCCTACCATAAAGGTACTAATGCCTATATCTGCATTCATCTCTAAAGCTTTTTGAATACGTGGTTTATGTAAATCTAATTCCAATAGGACTACTTTCTTACCACTTTTTGCCAAAATAGCTCCAATATTAATAGCTGTAAACGTTTTTCCTTCTGCAGGCGCATTAGAGGTGAGTAATATGGTTTTTTTAGGGGAATTTAAAATGACATATTGCAAATTGGTTCGCAGGGATCGAAATGCTTCAGCAATAAAGGAGGAAGGACTTTCCTCAACCACAAATCCTAAATTAGAAATGCCTTTTTGAAACGGTAAATCTCCAATCACGGGCAAGCTGGTATTTTCTTTTAATTCTTCTACCGTTTGTATGGTTGAGAAAAACAAGACTCTTAATACAATAATTAGTAAAGCTACCGCTAAACCAATGGCCGAAAAAGTGGATAGTATCTTCTTTTTATCTGTACTCACCACTCCTTGGTTACGAGGGCTATCAATCACTTTAATTTCGGGTACAATAGAGGCTCTAGCAATTTTAGTATTAGCACGTTGCTGTAATAAGAAGTTATAAAGCTCTTCATTAACAGCCACCTTACGAGAAATGTTCAACATCTCACGTTGTTTAGGTGGAATGGATTTAATATCTGTAATATAAGAGGCTATCTCATTGTTAACATTCTCTACAATTTTATAAGTCGCATTGCGGGCATTATTTAAATACACCAACATGTTTTGTTTTAGTTTTTTTATCTTTTGCCTGATTTCAATCACGTTTGGATTGATTTCTTTTGAAAAACTTAACTGATTATTCACATCCAACTGCATTTTGTATAATTGCTGAATGGATTCTTTCATGAATTCATCATCACCAGCCAAAAAAACATTGGGCGGTAAAAACTCAGGATCCTTATCTTCAATGATATATTTTTCTAAATCATTAATGGCATCGATCTTTAATTTCAGAGTAGATTTTTCTCCGTCATACTTCGCTAGCTTGTTAAAAAAATCTTGTTTTTCCCAATTTAAATCTAAAATATTATACTGCTGTTTAAAATTTTGCATGGTATCCTCTATCTCGTTTAAAGACAGACTCACATCGCTCAATTGTTTTTCAATATAATTAATGGTTCTTTCATTAATATCAAAACGAGAGTTTAGAGATTTATTGATATATACTTTAGATAAGGTATCCAAAATTAAGATGGCTCTTTCTGGAATAATATCGTCCATGGTTAATACCAATACATTCGTATATTCTGGATTCTCTACTTTCAATACATCTCTAAATTGACTTACCAAATTATTCATTTCGTGTATTACAAACTGATAATTTAATTGAGAAAACTGATCTGCTAAATTTCTAGTAAAATTGGATTCTTTATTAATTGTTAGATTATAATCAACATCCACTAAAGCTTCATTAAACTTTGCTATTTTAACTACTTCATTCCCGTTACTGAAATACCGCAACTCATATTCGTTAAAATTTAAAATTTTAAAGGAGAAGGGCTGTTCAAATAATTTTGGGTTAATCGTATTAACCGAAACATTAAAAGGAGAGCCCGAAAACTGCTCTGTAGTTCTAACTCTACCAACAATATAATAAGACACTTGAAGTTGATGTTTTAACCTATCAACGGTTTCTTTCATAATGTCAAATGACGTAATAATTCTAATTTCATTAGAATTATCTACATAAGACATGGAAGCGCTATAAAAACTATTATCCGTAATAACACTGGATTTATAATAAGTGTCATTCGATTTTAACAATTCTATAGATGCCTGATAAACATTTTCAATTTTATAGGAATAAAAATAGCCTATTAAATAAAAAATAGGCATAATAATTAAAGGGATGTACCAATTTTTAGAGATGATTCTCCAAATGAGTTTAAAGTCATTGATCTGAATTGGTGAATTGTTCTTTTTTTGCTCCACAAACGATTTTTAATTCACACAAATATAACAATTTGGCATGATTTTTACCCAAGATTGTGAATACAAATATATTTTGTACATTTACATCAATATTTTAACAAAAAATGAATACTAAATTTTTATCCATATTAGTCTTAACTATAGGCTTTTCAGCATTTTGTTTAGCGGGTCCTCCTCCCCATCCATCTAATGGCGGAACAACCGGAGGAACGCCAGGTTGTTGGCCACCTCCTTGCATTCCTATTGATGGCGGAATATCCTTGTTAATAGCGGCAGGAGCTATTTACGGAGGTAGAAAACTTTATAAAAATAAAAAAGAAGAAAACTCATTATAAGCCTCAACCCCCCGCCAACTAGCGAGGGGTTTTTTCGTATGTTACAAAAGCTTAAACAAAATAAATTTCAATACTTTATCATTAAAGCATCGCTATTATATGGAAGTTGCTATTTTTTATATGAATTTATTTTAAAACGAGTTACCAACGGAGATCAACTTTTTGTGAGACAAATAATTAATCTATGCCAATGGATTTTAGAACAAATGGGCTATACAACCTTTGCGAGCAGAGATGTAAACGACATGCAAGTGTTTGGCGTAGATGGTTCAAACGGCGTTTGGATTGGAGGCCCATGCAATGGTATCACCCTCATGTTTTTATTTGCCATTTTTGTAATCGCCTACCCTGGCAGTACTAAAAACAAATTATGGTATGTGCCTTTAGGAATACTGATTGTTCACACCATTAATATTATTAGAATTATTGCGTTAGCTTTAATCTCCTATTATAATTACGAATATCTAGATTTTAATCACACCTACACCTTTACATTTTTAGCCTATAGTGCCGTATTTGGTTTGTGGATGCTTTGGGTTAATAAATTTTCAAATACCAATAAGCCATTTGAAAACTAGTTTTAAATACATACTATTTATATCCATTTTTGCATGTTTAGGATTTAGCAGAGAGTTCGTTTTTGTGAATTTAAACAATCAATTATACTCTTTATTCTATCATCATAACGATTATATCCTTCCTAATAGTTTATCTTTTTTTAATCAATTTGATTACGACACCCTTTACTTTATTAAATACCCTTTAACCATCTTATATTTTTTAGCGTATTTTTTTACGAGTTATTTTACAATTAAACAATTAAGTGGTCATAAAAAAATTGCCCAATCTGTTATATATATTTATCTAATATTACTAGCTTTGGCAAGTATTTCGATGTTATATAATTACTTTGTAAATCAAAAATTTGATGGCGATGAATATACTTTTAGCCGTTGGTTAATGGGTATTTCTCAATCTCCACTAGTTGCATTTTTTATGTTAGCTTCGAGTAAACTATACGATAAAATTCAAACAGAACAACAATAAATATCTACATATGAAAAAAGACACCGCCATTTTTAAATTAATAAAAGAAGAAAAAGACCGTCAAACACGCGGCATTGAATTAATAGCAAGTGAAAACTACGTGAGCGATCAAGTGATGAAAGCAATGGGTAGCGTTTTAACAAATAAGTACGCTGAAGGCTTACCTTCAAAACGTTATTATGGTGGATGCGAAGTAGTTGATAAAGTAGAGCAATTAGCCATTGACAGAGCAAAAGAATTATTTGGTGCTGTGTGGGTAAATGTTCAACCTCACTCAGGAGCTCAAGCAAACGCCGCAGTGATGTTGGCATGCTTAAAACCAGGTGATACCATTTTAGGTTTTGATTTATCTCATGGCGGACATTTAACTCACGGTTCTCCAGTAAACTTTTCTGGTAAATTATACCGTGCTACTTTTTATGGCGTTGAAGAAAAAACAGGACGAGTAAACTACGATAAAGTAGAAGAAACGGCTAAAAAAGAAAAACCAAAAATGATTATTTGTGGTGCTTCGGCTTATTCTCGTGATTGGGATTACGAGCGTTTACGTAAAATTGCGGATAGCGTTGGCGCATTATTATTAGCAGATATTTCACATCCGTCTGGATTAATTGCCAAAGGTATTTTAAATGATCCATTACCTCACTGTCATATTGTAACTACTACAACTCATAAAACATTACGTGGACCAAGAGGCGGTATGATTATGATGGGTAAAGATTTTGAAAATCCAATGGGAGAGAAAACTCCTAAAGGAGAATTAAAAATGATGAGTGCTTGTTTAGATATGGGCGTTTTCCCAGGAACACAAGGTGGTCCATTAGAACACGTAATCGCTGCTAAAGCAGTAGCTTATGGCGAATGTTTATCTGATGAATATATGTTGTACTGTGTGCAAGTGATTAAAAATGCACAAACCATGGCAAAAGCCTTAGTTGAAAAAGGTTACAAAATTATTTCTGGCGGTACCGACAACCACTGTATGTTAATTGATTTACGTAGTAAAAAATTAACTGGTAAAGAAGCAGAAAAAGCATTAGGCGAAGCAGATATTACTGTAAACAAAAACATGGTTCCTTTTGATGACAAATCACCATTTGTTACTTCTGGTATCCGTATTGGAACTCCTGCTATTACTAGTCGTGGATTAAAAGAAAAAGATTGCTTAAAAGTAGTTGACTTTATTGATGCTGCTTTAAAAAACAAAGACAATCCAAAAGAGTTAGCAAAATTAAAATCAAAAATTAATACGATGATGAGTAAATATCCTTTGTTTAAGGATTAGTTTTAAATTATCTGAAGGGGTTATTGAAGCCTGTCACACTGAGCGAAGTCGAAGTGTAGACAATGAAATAATCAATAAATAAAATGGCTTCGACTCCGCTCAGCCTGACACAAAATAAAAAAGCTCGCTAATATTTAGCGAGCTTTTTTATTTTGTGTAAAAACCTATTAATACCCAAAAACATCTTTTAAAGTCAAGTACTTCACTGTACCATACTTCTCTAATGTTTTAATATCTAATAGATCTTTTTTACCCAATACTAAAACAGATGCTGGTTTGTTTTTGATTTTTTCATCCTGAAACTTCTTCACGTCTTCAAAAGTCATTGTTGCTACTTTAGCAAAAACATCTTTTCTAATATCTACTTTTAAACCAAATTTCTCAGCATTTAAGTAATCAAATAAAATATCAGCTTTGTTAATACGCTCTGTTTTGATTCCTTGTAAAATAGCTTCTTTAGCGGCGCCAAATGCAATGTCAGATTTTGGAACATTGTTTAATAAGTTCATCATACCTGCCATAGCCTCAGGTAATTTATCGGCTTGTGAACCAATGTATGAGAAATTATAGAATGGTAATTTAGGTGTATTTGGTCCTCTGTAAACCGAATAACAAGAATACGCTAATGCTTTTGATTCTCTTAAATCTTGGAACACAACAGAACTCATACCGCCACCAAAATATTCGTTGTACATATTAATTAAGGGAACATTTGTCGCATCATATTTATCACCTTCTGTTAAAATAACGATTTCAGCTTGCTTCATATCATAATCCACTACATAAACCGTGTTGTTAAATGTTTGTTTGGCGAAATTTGTTTCGGCAGGAACTGGCTTTAAACCAGCAGCAGGAACTGTATGAACTGTATTTAAAATCTCTTTTACATTTCCTACTAGCTTAGGACCGTAATATAAAATCTTATGTTGGTAACCCATTAATGATTTAATTAATTCAGCAATTTGAGCAGGTTGTAATTTATTTAATTCATCTTCAGATAAAATATTTGTAGCAGGGCTAGATGCGCCATACTTCGCGTAATTTACCATCATCTTTTGCAAAATAGTTCTCTTTTGTTGTTTAGCATCACTACGTTTTTTAAGGATATCTGACACTAAATTTTTAAGTGTTGCCTCATCAATTTTTGGATCTGCAAACAATCCTTCAAATAAACGAGATGCTTTTTCAAAGTTCTCGCTTAATCCAGTTAAGCTTACCCAAGTTTGACTTTCAGAATTAAATACATTAAACGAACAACCTAATTTATACAACTCTTGTTGTACCTCAGCAGGAGTCATTTTACTTGTTCCTAAATAAGGGATATAATCAATAGCTACTGGCAATAGTTTGTCATTATTAGTTCCCATATCAAACACATAATACAAATCAAATAATTGATTTTCTGTATTTTGACTATACACAACTGGTATGTTACCATTCATAGTTGCTTTCATCACATCTTTATCATAGTCAATAAACTTAGGTTGAATATCGCCAGTTTTTGCAGTTAAAATATTTTTTACAAATGGTGATTGATCATCTCTGTTTACTTCTACTGGAGTAATTTGAGGTTTTTCTACCTTTTGAATATTCTTATCTTCCCCTACTCGTTTATATGCTACAACGTAATTATTTGCATTGTAGTTTGTTCTAACAAAATCCATTACTTCTTGCTTCGTAATTTTTGAAAGTCGCTCTACTGAATTAACAACTTGTTGCCATTTTGTATCATTTACAAATGCATCCACAAAAGCCATTGCTCGAGATTGATTGTTCTCTAGCTCTTTTGTTTTTTGTAATTTCATATCAGTAATAACAGCGCTCATTAACCAATCAGGAAATTCTCCTTTTTTAAGTAACTCTAATTGATTTAATAATAACTTTTCTGCATCTTCTAATTGTTGTCCTTCTTTAGGCTCTGCAAATAAAATATGAGTGGAATAATCTTTTAACACATATGCAAAGCTTCCACTATTTAAAACTTTTTGTTCTTGATTTAAATTTAAATCCAATAAACCTGCTCTACCATTACTTAATAATAAATTAATTAATGTAATCATATCTGCATCTTTTGTTCCTGTGCCAGCAAAACGCCAAGCCATAGCTAAATTAGCCGCATCTGGCCCAATAATTTCTTTTACTACTTTTTGAGTAATTGGCGTTTCTTTTTCGAAAATATATGGAGTAACAGGCTTTGATGGCATTGAACCAAATGTTTTTTCAATTAACTTGATTGTTTCATCTGGATCAAAATCACCACTTAAACAAATAGCCATATTATTAGGGACATAGTTGGCATTGAAATACTTCATAATTTCCTTCATTGAAGGATTTTTTAAATGATCAATTGTTCCAATTGTTGTTTGTTTACCATAATTATGATTTGTAAATAAACCCGCAAAGATTGATTCCCATAACTTACTATTATCACTATCTAAACCTCTGTTTTTTTCTTCGTAAACCGCTTCCAATTCTGTATGAAATAAACGTAATATTGGTTTACGGTAACGCTCTGCTTCAATCTTTAACCAATTTTCTAATTGATTAGATGGAATATCATTTACATAAACTGTTTGATCAAAAGATGTAAATGCATTTGTTCCTTGTCCGCCAATACCAGCTAACATTTTATCGTATTCATTTGCAATAGCATATTTTGCTGCTACTCCAGAGATACTATCAATTTGATGGTATATTTTTCTGCGTTGTACATCATCTTTTGTTTGACGATATGTTTCGTATAAGTTTTCTATTTTTGTAATTTCTACAGATTCTTTTTCAAAATCTTTAGTGCCAAACTTATCAGTTCCTTTAAAAACCATATGCTCTAAATAATGAGCTAAACCTGTTGCTGTTGCTGGGTCGTTTTTACTTCCTGCTCTAACGGCGATATAAGTTTGAATACGAGGTGCATTTTTATATACACTCATATACACTTTTAAACCATTTTTTAAAGTGTAAATTCTTGCTTTGAACGGATCATTTAAAGCATATTCGAAATTAAGTGAAGGAACTTTTGAACCTTCTTTTAATGTAGTGGCTGGTGTAGCTGTTTTTGTTTGTGCTGAAGAAGTAACAACTACAAACGCCAATGCTAATGGCAATAAAGATTTTAATTGAATCATGTGTTATTTTATTATGTAACGAATGTAAAGAAAATTGTTGTGTTTGACTAACCACTTATACAATAAAAGAGCCCAAATTTTACAGAGGGCTCTTTTTGTATTTTTTTGGGAAATTATAGTTTATTTAAAATCCAATCCATCTTGATTTCCTTCCTGGCCACCCATTCCTTTCATTTGTTTTCCACGTTTGAAAATAGACGCATCCATTTTACCAAATAAATAAGTTACTGTAAATCTAAAATAACGAGACTCTCGACGACGAGATAAATCCTGATTATAATAAGGTGTTTCGTAATGAGTACCCATTCTTCTAGTATTAAATACATCACTCAAGGTTGCATTAAAAATCCATTTGGTTTGATACATATAATTTAAAGACACATCCATCGAATAAATTTCGTTAGCTACTCCTAACAATAAAATTTTTGGCGATTCGTAATTACCGTTCACTTGCAAAGTGATGTTTTTTGGAAATTTATATGAAATGGTTGTTTTAGCATTCCACGCATAACCTTCCGCTGTAACTTCAGGTTCTGTAGGAACAATTTTACCTCTCATATAAATATAATATGCATTGGCATTTACTGTCCAATCTAAATTTTTAAAGAATGTCCATTTAAATGTATTTTCTAAACCATAACGAATAGCATCTTTACCATTAATAGTTGTATTTACTAATACATCTGTTTTTGAAGGATCTGGGTCTGGATAAGCAACGTCTGTAATTGGTTGTTCTTCATATCTAAAATAGCCTGAAGCTAAATAACTTCCTTTAGAAAAAATCTTATTATAGTTTAACTCTGCAATATTTTTAAATTCCGGTTTTAACTGAGGGTTACCAATACGGTAATTTTGTTTATCAGCAAACATGACAAATGGCATTAATTGAAAAAAGTTTGGACGAGCAATTTTTCGACTAAAATTTAATTGCACTTCATTATTCCCTTTTAATTTTTTAGAAAAATAAATGGCAGGAAATAATGATTTCAAGATGTCATCTGAAGTTGCAGGATAATTGTATGAAAATTTTTGTTGTTTATCTGTTATGTTTCCAGCATAATAGGATTGTTCAAATCGCAAGCCTGCCTGATAACCAATATTCCAAAATAGTTTATCATTATAATTTACATAAGCCGCATTAATCATGTCATCTATTACATAACGATTACTCATAATACTATCTCTTGCGTAGGATTCTTCAGAACCTGTAGCTCGCGAAGTATTATTCTCGCTAAGAGAATTTTTATAATACGCTTTTACACCAGCTTCGAATTTTCTTGTATCAGAAATAGGGTTTACATAATCCAGCTGAAACACATATTGATTAGCAATCGTAGAACCAACATTTTTTTGATAAGTATTCGGAACATATACTGTATCTGGATTTAAATGAGTAGATGTATTAAAAACATAACCATTTTTAGATGTTGTGTAATTATAATTAGCATCCACTGTTAATTCTTTGCCTACTTTAGGAAATGTTTTTTTATACAACAATTGTCCGTTATAGTTTTGGAAGGCAGCTTTCTGATTGTTTACTTGATCGCCATAAATCGCAAAAGGCACTAATGTATTAAAATCAGCATTATAAGTTTGGTTATCCGTTGTTTTAAACTGCCCCCCCATAAGCATACCGTTTAAAGAAATCGTATTTCTATTATTGATATAATGGTCAATGCCAAATCTACCAAAATTAAATACATTCATCATTCGGGTATTATTTTCCTGATTAAAATGACCAGTTGTAACTCCACTATCTAAATTGGTACGTTTTGTAAATCCTGTTGTATTATTAATTCCCTGATTATATGAATACATTAAAGAGGTATTCCATTTTCCTTGCTTAATATTAATATTAGCCATTCCACCATATCTATCACCTGTTCCCACATAAGCCATTACCATTCCATTATATCCTGGTTTGTTATTACGTTTCATCACCACGTTTAAAATGCCTCCTGTAGCACTTGCGTCATATTTTACAGAAGGATTTGTAATAATCTCGACTCTATCAATTTGATCTGCTGGAATTTGTTGAAGTGTCAAAGTCGTTGGTCTACCATCTACAAAAATGGTTGGCGATTGATTACGTAATTGAACATTTCCATCTGCATCCACCGTTAAACCAGGAATGTTTTTCATGACGTCAACTCCCGTTCCTCCTTTTACCGATAAATCTTTTTCTACATTATAAGTTCTTTTATCAATACTTAAAACAACAGCACTTTTTTCGGCAACAACATCAACTTCCTTTAATAATTTATCGTCAACTGCTAATTTGATATCACCTAAATCCTGATCTACTTTGTCGGGAGGCATGATATACACTTTTTGTAAGTAATCTTTATAACCAATAAACTTAATTTTTACACGAACCTGACCAAATGATGGTAATCCGTCCACCGCAAAATCACCATTTTCTTTCACTAAAGTTCCGCCTAACAAACTATCCTTACTAAACCACAATACCTGAACCGAAGCGTATTCAACTGGTTTTCCTGTATTAGCATCCACTACTTTCCCGAATACACGACCCAATTTTGGATCTTTCATACCTTTTGGCATACCGCCAGGCATTTGGGCAAAACTTATTAAACCAATAAAAAGGGCAAGTATTAATAGTGTGTTTTTCATATGTAGATATTTATTGTTTGTTAATTGTCATATGGTATAGCATGTTATCTTCATTTGTTTTTGCGCTGTCGGCAACATGACTTTTTCATATTAAATTAAAAACGTAAATGTATAAACAATAGCTACTCCTTTATAACAAATTATATAAACGGTAGTTTAGCTTGACATACATTATAAAAACGACGGTATAAACCGCAAATCAGACAACAAAAAACCCTCTGCTAGCTAGTGAGGGTTTAAAGATTATTGAGGTTTCTTTTCTTCTTTTTTAGCTTCTTCTTCTTTCTTTTTATCGTCAGTAGGAGGAGTTGAAGTTGTTTTTGAGCTTGATTTAGTTTGAGATTTAGTTTTTACAGAAACTCCAGTTTCATTAATTGCTCTTTCTTGAGCTCCATCAGAAGGTGTAACTTTAGATTTAGTTTCTTTCTTTTTTTCTGGTTCTTGAGCATTTACAGCAACAGAGAACATTAAAATAATGAATGTTAATAGTATTCTTTTCATAAGTATAGTAATTTTTACAGTGATATAAATGTACAATTATTTTAAAAGTTCTTGGGCTTCCTGAATAGAAATAACCTCACCTTTAAATACCGCAATAACAAAAGCTTCTATAAACCCTTTATCTGCTAACTCTTGACGGTATTTATCAGCTTTAGAATAATCATTAAATGTTCCAGCAGTGTATCTAATCATACCCGAACCAGTTGATTGTTTTTCTAAACCTTCTAAATCTTTAGTTTTTTCTTCCATATCATTAGATCCTGCTCTACGAAGCGCGCCTAACTGAATTTTAAAACTTACTAATGACTTATCTACTGAACTAAATGATTCGATTTTATTAATATCCTCTTTTTCATTTGTTTCCATGGTTGCTTTTGTCGCACTCATTGGAATACGCTTACCATCTTTGTAGGCTGTAATAAATGCATCTCCATATCCTTCTAACACCAAATTAGCTTTTGAATTAGCGGCATCTTCAATTGTTCTGAAACCTTTAGTAGCATAGCGGAAATAATTATCATCTGTTTTAAGCTCTACAACAGATCCTGCATTTTTAAATACCTCTCTTGAAATTCTGTTTTTGTAAGCGCCTAATTGAACTCTATACACAATATCTCCTTTAGCAAACTCATTTTCATCATTTGCAAATCCAGTTTCGTTAGTTGCTTGATTTGTTCCCGAAGCAGATGCTACTAATTGTTTTAATTCATCATCACTTATGCTAATTAACTTTCCATTTTTAAAGTAACCTACTTTAGCATTTTTATTTCCTTCTGCAATAAAGTCATCTCTACGTTTAATCGCATTTTGAATTTCTTTATAAGTTCCAGCTGTATATAAAACAGTAGAATTATCATCTAAAACGGTTGACACTACATCTCCAATACTTAATAAGTACGCCATTTCATCATTTGGAACAGGGCCGTTGTATCTTGCTAATTCAACAGTATATAACTTATCGTCTTTAGTGGTGTTTACTTGATTTGAATTACCAGCTGAATCTTTTTTTGCGGCATAGAAATTCTCTATCAACTCCGTTTTAACAACTGTGCCACTATCCATGTACATATTGTACCAATTTTGCCAATATTCATCAGTAAGTGCTACACCTTTCATGTTTACCTCTATCCCCTGAGGGGACGCTAATTCATCATCTTCATGATTAGCTACACCATCGTTATCATCATCAAACGGACAACCATTGGCATCTACTTTCACTCCTTTAGGAGTGCCATGGCATTTATCATCCCAATCTCTAACGCCATCACCGTCACGATCATCATTGTCAATTGCCAACCAATCCACATTATCAAAATAACCATCAGCTAATGTATCTCCTTTTCCTTTTTTCTTCAATACCAAATCATATTGTAAAGCAAACGAGGTATAAACAAAATTATCTTTTTGTTTTGTTCCGCTTCTTGTTCCTATACTATTATTTGTAATTCCATCCACATAATCAGTAGTGGTAAAATAATATTGAAATCCAATTTTAAAATCAATTCTATCTGTTACTTTCATCAAAGCTCCAGCGCCAACAGGAAAAGCCCAAGATCGCTCTTGATATTTCCCAAAACCATCTTTATCTCTTTCTCTAATATCTGTTTCGTAAACATAATCTCTATTTAAATTTACGGCTAAAGATGCTGTAGGCGCACTTTCGTCCATATTTTTAATAGAACCATCACTCCAATAATAGTATTGATTACCATATCTATCAAATAAATCTGTTTTTGATAAAAACTCAAATGAATTCACTCCAACAGAAATCCACGGACGTATTCTATATCTATCAGGAATAAAATTTCCAAAATCATACATTAAACTTAAACCGCCTGCTCTAATTTCGGATTGAAAATTTTCCTGACGTCCATTTACCCATTCATTGGCCCCAAGTTTCCCAAACAATACATTAAAATTTAATTGAAGTGATTTGAATAAACGCTGAGAAATATTTAAATCATATCCAATTCTACCTGTCCAAGGTGCTTGATAGTGCTTTGCATATAAATCTCCATGAAAAGATAACATACCAGCCCCAAGAGAAATTTTAGGCTTGAAAACATCTCCTAAAGCAGGCGGATTTTGATTGACTTCTTTTTTTTGTTTAGAAAGCGTATCGAATGGGATTGGACTAGTGACAGTAGAATCTTTTTGTGCTTTAACAAAAGAACAAGTTAAAATAAGAAATATAAAAAGTACTTTTTTAAGCATTTATTGTGGCTTGTATACAAAATTATAAAAAATGGCTTATTTAAACCATTTTTGACTAGTAATCATTAATGCTTCTTGAACAGTAATTCTTTTAGAACCATTATAAGCAACTACAAAAGCACTATTACATCCTTTTTGTTTTACATCTTCTCTGTGTGAACGAGCTTGTTTATACTCATTAAAACTTCCAACCATAAACTTGCTAAAACCTTCAGCCATTTCACTTTTAATAGTTTCTGTTATATTAAACTTTTTAGATAATACATCTGATTGAATCGCATTTCTAAAGGCTCCAATTTGAACATTGTACACAACATTTCCTTCTTTTTTAGCAACCACTTCCTTTGTTTCAGTTTTAACTGGCTCAGTTGAAGTAGTTTCTGTTTTAACAGACTCGTTAGATGTTACCTGAGTTGTTGATGTAGGTTCAGCTGCAATAGTTGGTGTTTGAACAGGTGTTTCTGTTTTCACAACATCTGCTGGCGCATTAGTTCCAACCACATCAACTGATAACTTCACTTTTTTACTTTGGTCATTTTCTAAATAAGAAAATTCTCCATTATCTAATTTTGCATCTGGAGCATTAGTGTTTGTTTTTTCTAAAATATAAGACACCACTAATTCATTTTCAGCAGGTAAAGACACCCAAACAAATTTTAATTTCCCATCTGATACGGAAAAAGAACTACCGTTTGTTTTATCTCCTTTTGCAGTATATCCAGCAGGTAATACCTCTTGAAATTTCGCAAACCCTTTAATGTCTCCTTTTTTGATTCTCACTTCAATGTTATGTAAATTAGCAGCAGAGCCATTTGTAATTACTCGAGAACAAACAATATTTGAGTTTGGTTCAGCATTATTATCTGAAGATGCAGCAACAGATGGTGTACTTGAAACTAGTGTTGTTTCTGTAGCAGTTGGAGTTACCGTTTCTGGCTGAGTAGTAGTTGCAACAGGCGTTTCTGTAGGCGCATCGCCAATCATCATCTCAGCAGGGGTCATTTCTACAACCTCCTTGTTGTTATTATTTACATAAGAAAACTTAGAGGTGATTACTTTTGCTCCAGCAGCTGAAGCATCCGCACTAATCGTAAATTTTACAGTAAACTCAGCGTCGCTGGGTGTAGATGTCCAGATGATTTTAGCAATATTAGTAGCAAAAGAAAAATTTCCACCTTTACTTTCTAATTCTTTTACAGTAAACCCTTGAGGTACTTCTAATTGAAGTTTAGCAAAACCACCAACAGTTCCCTTATTAATTTTTATCTCTGATACAAACTCTGTAGCAATTTTAGCAGATTTAGGAAAACTTCCTGTAACCGTAACAGGAGTATCGCCAAAGAAAAAGCTAAATAAAAATACTGATACAGTGTTAAATAAAATAATAAGTGGTTTTATCATATGCTTGTTTTACTGCTCAAAGAAAAAGTCGATGAGTTTGTTTATCTTCTCTACATTGAATGAATTTTCTCCCTCGAAGAATCCATCAATCGTTTTTGTAATTTCTGTTGCTGAAATAATACCATCTTTGTTATAATCTGCTTCTATAAATTCTGAAGGAATCGAAGATGTTTTTCCGGTTTTAGCTTGATTTTCTTTTGTTTTTGTTTCAATATCTTTTAGATAAGATAAACTAGGGGCGGTATTAAACCCTTCGCTTCTTTCAACTGCTAAACTATCCCAAGCCAATTGACGTTTTGCTAATTCTTCTTCGTTTATAGTTACACCATTACCATCTACTTTAGCGCCTTTTTTAGTTGCTAACTCTTGATCCATATAGTCGTAAACACCATCCTCATCTTTATCATCAGGACAACCCTTTCCGTCAACCTTAATGCCTTTAGGTGTTCCTAAACATCTGTCATCTAAATCTTTAACGCCATCGCCATCTGTATCTGAATTATCAACCGCGTTAAAATCTACATTACTATAAGCATCCTTAGGTTTTTTGCCAAAATGAATGTTTAATCCAACATTTGCAGATGCCCAACTATCATTTCCCCCTTTTTTGTAATTATCAATATAATCACTCATACAAATGTTATACGCTACTCCTACTCTTAAACTAGTACGAAATCCCATTTGAAATTTAGCGCCAATCCCAACTGGAATGAAGAATGTGTTACGAGCATAATTAACTGATGAATCTTTTAATTGAGTTTCGTATTTGTAATCTCTTTTAATAACGACTGATAAAGGCTCATTAGCTGATGATTCAGATAAATTACGAATTGAACCATCACTCCAGTAGTTATACATGGTTGTGTTTTTATCTCTTAAATCACCATAAGCGTCGAACATTAAATACCCGAAACCAGCGTGAATATATGGTGCTACATCTTTTTCCTTTTCCCCTAGCTTATCGAAAAAAGCAAAAACATTAAGACCTCCACCCATTACGGTTGATTGAAAGTTTAAATGAGAAGACTTGTCATTATCAGTACCAGCTAATTTACCGTACATAGCATCGATACCAATTCCAAGAACTTTCCCAATTCTGTATTCTACGCCTAAACCGTAGCCTAATCTCATATCACTAAAAAAATTGGCATTTCCTTTTTTACCAACATCCCCTAAGAATTTAAGGCCTCCTGCTTGCGCAGTAACAGATAATTGGGCAAAAGTCGTATTTAAAACAACCAAAAAAACCACTAACAAAGAAAGTTTTGTAGAAATTCTATTCATAAATTTATCGTTTAATAATCGATTAAATTAGTTGTTTTCTCGATAAAAACAAAACTAAATCAAAAAAAACGTTAAGAATTTGCTTCCCTGAGCTAATTGTAAACACTAATTTGTTAGTTAAGTGTCATTTTACCCATTAAAAAGCTTACTTTTTGAAATTTCTAAGCCTTTATTAAGTTTTATTGCGTGAAACACACTTGGAACATCAGTTTGAGATTTTTTAAGAATGCTTGCTATCAAAACTATTTCGATCTGGACCAGAATCCCATACCAAAAAGAAATCACAAAACTATATTCAGCTGATTTATTTAAAATTAAATCTACGAAAAACCATAATAATAAGATTGCCCAAAATTTAGAAATGATTGTATGATAAGATATTCTTTCCTGAAATTTAAGAAATCCAAAAACAATGTTAAAAAATTCGGAAAAAACTAAAATACCTATTTGCAGTAAATGATTTTTTAAAAACAAAGGGTGATTAATAGAAATATAAAATAAACAACTAAACCAAAACACAGTATCTATTTTAGTATCCATTCGCCTCATTTCTTTTGTGGAAATTTTTAAATGACGAGCAATTATACCATCCAACACATCACTTATAATAGCATAAATACTTAATGATATGATAACAATTGGTTGAGTTTTAGTAAATGAAAACACAATGATTAAAATAGATACAACTAATCGAGAGTATAATAAAGTATGAGGAATTGAATTTAGAATTTTAGATTTCATTTTTTTACGATTTAAAACACCAATTAATAAATGGCAATGAACGTTTTTGATTTTTGTTCCATAAACCTATTTGTATTCCTTTTAAATGCTCAGCTATATTAACAACACCCAACTGTACTCCTTTAATTTTATTTGATGAGTTAATAGCAGATATTTGCACACCATTAGACTTTACCTGTGATGAATTTGTTAAAAACGCACACTGAATTCCATTAAAAAACACAACATCATTTCCTATAAAAGCAAACTGACATCCGTTTAATACATTAGAGAAATTTGCATAAGCAGCTATATTTAATCCATTAGTAACATTGAATTTAGATGACATGCCATTTATATTTAAACCATTCATGTTGCAATCACATATACTACCTGATGGAGATAGATTAATGCCATTCAATCTTAAAGAAACTGTATCTGAAACATATTTTTCTTTTGAATCATAATCGATCTGTTTGATTGGACTTTGAGGAAATAATGGTCCAAAAAAACCAAAACCTAACAATTCAAAATTAATTCCATTTACAACTACATGGTCAATTTTGAAAGTTGAATTAAACCCTACAGATAAGCCATTTATTTTTGTACTATCATCATGGAAAGTCCAAACGGGGAAACGAGTATTGTTTTGTGAAAACAATGAGTGACTTATTAAAAACATTAAACATACTATGATTATTTTTTTGAAAATAGTTTTCATGATTTTAAAATTTAGTGCATGAATGATTTTAAGCAGCTTTTAATTGACACACTTCATTGAACATATGTGTTACAACTTCCTTTGCATTTTTTCCTTTACAATATTGTAAATCTCCAAATACGACTTTGCAATTAAAGGGTATTGGAATAAATGCATCTTTAGGAAGCACTTTGCCTGTGTTTTCAATATAAGTTGGAATGTAGGCTATATGAGGATATTTTAAAAGAATATGTCCTATTCCGTTTTTAAACTCTTGCATTTCATTAGCTTTACCTCTTGAACCTTCTGGATAAACAATTAATGACTGTCCGCGTTTTAATGCTTTCATCATGATGCGAAAAGGGTCTTTACTTTTATTTTTTAAAGAACAACATCTAGGTATTAATAACGCGTTTGTAAATAATACAGTTACAAAAGATTTCCATTTTGTAGTTCCAAAATAATCACCAGCTGCTACGGGCTTTACTTCTACAATTTTATGTTTTGGCATAGCGCTCATTAAAGCTAAAGTATCAATATGACTATTGTGATTTGCTATAATGATAAACTGTTTAGCTTCTGATAAAACTTCGGCATGTTTATATTTCACTCCTGTTAAGGGTTTTAAAATAAAAGGAACAATTCCTTTATAAAGAATATTTAAAAATAATTGTCTCATGATTTAAAATTTTATTTGGTGAAAAAATATACTAAGTGAAAAAATACAGGTGCTGCCACTACTAAAGAATCTATTCTATCTAACACGCCTCCATGACCAGGAATAGCCGTTGATGTGTCTTTTAAGTGTAAATCCCTTTTCACTGAACTAATAATGACATCGCCAATAAATCCAGCATTGGCCGTTAAAAAACTAATTATGATAATTTGAGAAATAGTGCAAGGTGTTAAAAATTTAAGCGCAAAACCTAAAGCAGTAGTAGTTAAAACGCCACCAATAAATCCTTCCCAAGTTTTATTTGGACTAACCTTTGGTAAAATTTTATGTCTACCTAATAGTTTTCCCCAAACAAATTGAAATACATCATTCATCTCAACAAGAAAAACTAAAAAAAATAATAATCCACGTCCTCCGGGTATTGATAAAAGCAATCCTAAATGACTTAATCCAAACAAAGCAATCATTAACGTTGCTGGAATAACAGCCATTGATTGTATGATGCCTTCGGTTTGTCCAACTAACACTAAACGAAATGGCAAGGCCACAAACATAAACACAGGTATAAAAACTAAACTAGCAATCAGGTAACCCTGATATGTGAAAAAATATTGAATAGGAATTGCTAGATAACATAATAACATAGCAGACCTATCTTCTTGACGCAATTTTAAAATGGTAAATAATTCGCGAAGTGCGACAAAAGATAATAAAGCAAAAGCGATATAAGATATTTTTGCACTAAAGACAGTTGCAATTAAAAATATGGTCGACATTATCCACCAAGATTTACATCTAGTTTTTAGTTCTATTAAATTTGCTTCAGGTTTCAGTTTTCCCCAAACAAAAAATAAAACACTAGCAAATGATAATACCGAAAATAAAATCAGTATAAATGATAATACGTTTGAATCGATTTGATGTAATAAATTGTCCATAGTTAATATTATAAAGCGTTAGATATTCTTTTAAAAGTGCTGATTAGCAAAAGAATGCTAGCAATAAAAAGCACTGTGTTAAATGCGAATCCAATTGTTGGAAAAATAAAATACAACAAGCACCACAATCCAATTAATAATGCTCTATCGCTTTTTCCCATAGGCCCATCGTATCTTCTCGTTCCAGAAACAATTTTAGCAAGTACTCCTGCAAACTCATTAACAATTGACAATACAATAAATAGAAATACCAACATATTATTTGCATAAGAAAATGAAAACAATGCACAAAAAATAATAGTATCAGACACAACATCTCCTAATTCATTTAAAACTTCTCCTAGCTTGCTTTGTTGATTAAAATTTCTTGCCATCATTCCATCCAAAGCATTTAAAGCCATTCTAACCAGTAATCCTAAAGCCACAAATAATAAATAAATTGGATGACTAGTTGACATAAAAAATAATCCTCCTATCAATGCAGACCAAACAATTGCCACTAGCGTAATTTTATTGGCAGTAATATGTTTTTTATGTAATTGATTTAAGATAGGCAATAGCAATTGCTGAAATCTTGGCTTGAGTTGATATACTGATATCATAATTTTATTTTTTAATAGAAATAAATAATAGAAATAAGAATAACTGGTAATGAATGATTTGTTTTTTCATTTTGTGAGATTATTGAATCATATCAAAAAAACAGACAGTTCCTTTTCCTGTTGACTCTAAACCATAGAGGTATTTAACATTGTGAATAAGGTTTTTAGTAATAACTACTGTTGCTACAATTAGTGCACAAACCATTATAATATGGAATGTGGTTTTAAGGTTTATTGTTTTCATGATTTTTGTTTTAAATTATGAGTCAAAATTAGATAGAAGCTAAAGGCGAATGAAACGGCTTCATAGTCTGCTAATCAGTATTATTGCAGAAAATCCAAAAAAGAAGGTTTTTAAATATTGTTTTAAATTCAATTTTTGCGATAAATAATAGTCAAATTAGATTAATTTGCATTTTTTGCAAAAAATACATACATTTATTAGCAATAAATACCACACAATGGCAAGTAAAAAATCGGCGTTTGAAATGCAAGAAGTGTTTATTAAACACTTAAAGCAAGTTGTTCCAACTAATGTTTCGTTGGTTGACGATATTGCGGATTTATTAAAAATTAGTAACGATAGTGCTTACAGACGATTAAGAAATGAAACAGAACTTAGTTTAGATGAAACTTATAAAATCTGTAAACATTATAAGATTTCGGCCGACTCCATCTTTTCAAATAAAGGAGACTCTGTAACTTGTAATTACATTAAACTTACTGATTCGGCTGAAAATTTTGAGAGTTACTTAAATAGCTTATTAACTCAATTAACACGTTTGCAAAAAGCAGAAGACGCTAAAATTATTTATGCTGCAGAAGAAATTCCAATTTTTCACTCTTTCTATTCAAAAGAATTAGCCGCTTTTAAAATGTTCTATTGGCAACGTTCTGTTTTAAATGTTCCAGAATATCAAAGTAAAAAATTTGACTGGGATTCTATTCCAGAAAAACAATTACAATTAGCTGATAACATTCATAAAACTTATTTACAAGTTCCTAGTTCAGAAATATGGACAGATGATACTATCAATACAACTATCAAACAAATTGAATATTACTTTGAATCAGGTGCTTTTAAAGAAAAAGAAGATGCGATTATAATTTTACAAGAGCTAAAAAAAATGATGCAGGCAATTAACGGTTATGCAGAAAATGAAACCAAAAATGACTCTGGTAAATCATCTACTTCAACATTTAGTTTATATAATAGTGATTTAGTGATTGGAACCAATTGCATACACATTAATGTTCAAGGCGCAGTTTATTCATATATATCGTTTAACACTTTAAATTCTTTAACAACTGGCAATCAGCAGTTTTGCGAAGAGATTGAGCATTGGACAAAAAACTTAATTAAAAAATCAACTTTAATTAGTGGCATAGCCGAAAAGCAACGTTTTCAGTTTTTCAGCAAAGCTTATAAAGCCATTGACGCATGTGTTGAACGCATTAAAAATTATTAATCATGAATTCACAATATAACGTTATCATTGTTGCAGGAGGAACGGGTTCTAGAATGCAATCAACTGTCCCTAAACAATTTATTGAAATAAAAGGAAAACCAATTTTAATTCACACTATCGAAAAGTTTATTGAGTTTGATGAATTTATCAATGTGATTGTGTGTGTTCACAAAGATTATATAACTGACGCTAACTTTATGCTAGCCGAATACTTTCCAGATAAAAACATACAAATTGTTATTGGTGGAGAAACCCGTTTTCATTCAGTAAAAAACGGATTAAATTGTATAACTAATAAAAATGATGTAGTAGGAATTCATGATGCTGCTAGACCATTTGTGAGTGTAGAAACTATTAAACGTTGTTTTGAAACTGCTGCGCAAAAAGGAAATGCCATTCCTATTTCGCCAATTAATGAAAGTTTACGAATGGTTACTAATGGCATTAATAAGGCAGTAAGCAGAGATGATTATAAAATAGTGCAAACACCTCAATGTTTTATTGTTTCAAATATTAAAGAAGCATTTGAACAAGATTACTCACCTTTTTTTACTGATGATGCTACTGTATTAGAAGGTATGGATGAGCCTATTAATTTAGTAGAAGGTAATTTCGAGAATATTAAAATCACAAATCCTTACGATATAAAATTTGCTGAATTGTATTTATGATGACAACTGAAGATATTGCAGATGCATTAGAAATCACTGCCAAGTTGATGGAGCTTCATAATGAAAACCCATTTAAAATAAAATCAATTAATAGCGCGGCGTATAAATTAAGTAAAACACGCATTGATTTAAGCGCTCCAACGGTTGAAGAATTAACCCAATTAGAAGGAATTGGCAAAAGTTTGGCGGAAAAAATTATTGAATTTAATTCCACTGGAACCAGTAAAGAATTGCAAGAGTTAATGACTAAAACGCCAAACGGTGTTATAGATATGCTTGGCATAAAAGGATTAGGTCCAAAAAAAGTTCGTCAACTTTGGCAAGAGTTAGAAATTGAAAGTGTTACTGAATTACTATACGCTTGCCATGAAAACAGATTATTAGAGTTAAAAGGATTTGGCGAAAAAACCCAAAACACTATTATTCAAAACATTGAATTTAAAATAAAAAACACAGGTTGGTTTCATTACGCTTATGCCGAAAAAATTGGGCAACCAATTATTGATGCCATTAAAGAACAAACTGATTTAGTGAGTTTTACTGGCACGATGTATCGTCGTTGCGAAGTAATTGAAGAAATAGACATTTTAGTTGGTGATGAAAGCATTAATTTAGATGAATTTGTTTCTGAAACGATTCCTTTAAATTTTATTCAATGTAACCCAAATGTATTTTACAGAAAATTAGTGGAAACCTCTTCAACTAAAGAACATTTAGAAGGTGTTAATTTTAGTACTCTAGCCACTAAAAAATACGATAGCGAAGAATCTATTTACACAAATTTGAATATTCAATATTGCGAGCCTGAATTACGCGAAGGATTGTTTGAGTTAGAAAAAGCAAAAAATAACCAATTACCAAAATTAGTTGAACTCACCGATTTAAAAGGCATTTTACACAATCACTCTACCTACAGTGATGGCATGAATACCTTAGAAGAAATGGCAACTTATTGTAAGGAATTAGGTTACGAATATTTAGGGATTTGCGATCACTCACAAACAGCTGTTTATGCAGATGGATTAAAACCAGAAACTGTTTTCATTCAGCATGAGGAAATTGAAAAATTAAATAAAAAATTATTTCCATTTAAAATATTTAAAGGAATAGAAAGTGATATTTTGGGAAATGGTGATTTAGATTATGAAGAAGATATTTTAAAGTCATTTGATTTTATTGTAGCATCTGTGCATGCTAATTTAAAAATGGACGAAGAAAAAGCAACTGCTCGTTTATTAAAAGCTATTGAGAATCCGTACACAACAATTTTAGGTCATCCAACTGGCCGTTTATTATTAGGTCGCCCTGGTTATCCTATTAATCACAAAAAAATTATTGATGCTTGTGCGGCTAATAAAGTAGTGATTGAATTAAACGCACATCCTTATCGTTTAGATATTGATTGGCGTTGGATTCCCTATTGCTTAGAAAAAGGCGTAATGATTTCTATTAATCCTGATGCTCATCAATTAAAGGGTTACCATGATATGCGTTATGGAACTTTAGTCGCAAGAAAAGGAATGCTTACAAAAGAGCATTGCTTAAATGCCATGGGCTTAAACAGCTTTGAATCATTTTTAAAAAATTATAAAAAATAAATGGCTATTATTAACTCCATAGCTTCTTGGTTCATGAAGAAACGCATGCATCAAATTGAACTCTTCATGAAATACCCTCATGATGTGCAAAATGAATGGATGCTTGAATTAATAAAATCAGCCAAGGATACTGAATTTGGGAAAAAGCATGGTTTCAAGTTTATTAATAACTATGAACAATTTAAAAAACACATTCCCATTAATGACTACGAAAGTTTAAAACCATTAATAGAACGAACTCGCAGAGGCGAACAAAATTTATTATGGAATACCGATATTAAATGGTTTGCAAAAAGCAGTGGAACAACCGATAAAAGTAAATTCATTCCAGTTAGTAAAGAGTTTTTAGATGGCTGTCATTATAATGGTGGTAGAGATATGATTACCTTTCAATGCATTAATAATGCTGATACGAAATTATTCACTGGGAAAAATTTAGCACTAGGAGGCAGTTTTAAAACAGATGATTTTGGTGATTACAAATCCTACCACGGTGATGTGAGTGCTATTATTATTCAAAATTTACCGATGTGGGCTGAGTACTTTAGAGCGCCTGATGTTAATATTGCATTAATGGATAATTGGGAAGATAAGTTGGAACAAATGGCTAGTTCTATGGCAAATGAAAACGTCACTAGTTTAGCAGGGGTACCAAGTTGGATGTTAGTTTTGATAAAACGTATTTTAGAAATTAAAAAAGTAGATGATTTAAAAGAAGTTTGGCCAAATTTAGAAGTGTATTTTCATGGAGGAGTAAGTTTTACTCCATACAAAGAATTATTTGATCAACTATTTAATAATAACAAAGTTGCTTTTATGCAATTGTATAGTGCATCTGAAGGTTTTTTTGGAATACAAGACGAACGAGTTAGTGATGAAATGTTATTGATGTTGGATTATGGTATTTATTATGAATTTATTCCAATATCAGAAGTAGGAAAAGAAAATCCACGCATTTATAATTTATCGGAAGTACAAAAGGACAAAGATTACGCCATGGTTATAACTACTAATGCAGGTTTGTGGCGTTATCAAATTGGTGATACTATACGTTTTACAAATTTAAGTCCTTACCGTTTTATTATTACCGGTAGAACTAAACAACACATTAATGCATTTGGAGAAGAACTGATGATTCATAATGCTGAACTAGCATTAAAAACTGCTTGCGAAAAAACTCGTGCTCATATTATTGATTTTACAGTGGCTCCCATTTTTATGAATGAGAATACGGGTTCACACGAATGGCTTATTGAATTTGAACAAGAACCGACAAATTTAGATTATTTTAAAAGTGTATTAGATGACACTTTAAAACATATCAATTCGGACTATGAAGCAAAACGTTTTAATAATTATATATTACAAGAGCCAGTTATTAAAGTTTTACCTAAAGGCACTTTTTATAATTGGTTGAAAGCAAACAACAAATTAGGTGGGCAGTTTAAAGTTCCACGTTTAAGTAATAGTCGAAATATTATTGAAGAAATTTCTTCGTTTATTTCTCTTTAATAAAAAACATTAGGACTTGTGTAAGTATTAAAATACACTTTCGGTTTTTTAATTTTTTGTTCCTTCCTACATAGAAACTGATTACCATCTGTATCAATCATTGGTATATGAAGGTTTTCCACCTTTTTCCATTTTTTAGGAACAAAAGGCATGTCATGGATAAATTTATTTTGCACTGCATTTCTAACTTGTTCGGCATCTATACCAATATTAGATTGAAGATATTGTCCGTATGGATTAGCATATTTTATTTGAGCACTTAGTAATCCATGAGATAAACTACTATAAACTCCGTTAACAGTATTCATATATCCAGGCGATGGAAATAGCGAATCATTTTTTATTCCTTCACCCATTTTACCTGTCCACATAGTGCAATTAATAGCATATTGAAAATGTTTATCCTGATATTGCAATAAAAAAGCACCTGTTCTAAATCTATCTAAAATAGGTTTTGCTAATAAATCATTTTCTGTAATGATTGAAAAATAATTGAATTGAAAAGCAATAATTCCAGTTACTTGAGACGTTTTAATTTTATTTCGCCAAATATTATAACTGTAAGCAATTGAGTTTTTATACCCTGTTTGATTGCTTACAGAACTTAAAAACAAATTCTTTTCTTTCGTTTTGTTGCCATAGCCTAAACATAAGCCTAGAGCTGCATTAACTTCGCTGTGCTCTCCTTTTGGTCCAATATTTTTAAAGTTATCATACAGTCTTATAGAAGCATTAATTTGCGCAAACTCATAAACAGCATAGCCTTGAACTACTACACCAAATCGCTGAACATGAGTTCCAAATGCGCCAATAAAACCGACATTAAAACCATAATTTTTATTAAGTTCTAATTGCCCAAAAATTGTGGAACAATATCCAATAAAAAATATGATAATAATTTTACCACGCATTTACTTCTTTATAAAATTTAAAACTGTTTCTTTAAATTCGTCTTCGTGTAAATTATTGTGATATACCGTTAAATCTGATTGCTCGTAATACGGAGCTCGTTTTTCTAAAAGATCTTCAATGTAAGGAAGCATGTCTTTTTCTTCCTGATTTGCTAATAATGGTCTGTTTGCTTTAATACCAAAAACTCGTTTCAATAAAGCTTCAGCATCCATTTTTAAATAAATTAATTGCCCACTTTTTTTCAAAAGTTCAATATTATTATTAAAACAAGGCGTTCCACCTCCTAAAGCAATAACCGTTTTTTGATTATCATTAATACATTCGTTTAAGGATTCTGTTTCAATGTCTCTGAATTCATCTTCGCCTACTTCAGCAAATAATTCAGTAATTGATTTATCATACTTTTTTTCAGTATACTGATCCAAATCAATAAAATGGTACCCTATATTTCTGGCTAACTTTTTACCATGAGTGGTTTTACCTGCACTCATAAATCCACACACAAACAACAATTTTTTATCTTCCATTATTTTATATTCATTAATCGTATTACCTTTTCAATATCTTCTGGAGTATCAATACAATGACTATCAAAATTAGTAATCGCACATTTTACTTTAAATCCATTTTCTAACCAACGTAATTGTTCTAAAGATTCTGCTAATTCTAAAGATGAAGGTTTTAGTTTAGTTACTTGTTCCAACACATCTACTCTGTATGCATACATTCCCACATGTCTGAAATAATTATGATGTTTATGCCACTCTTCTTGAGGCTTTCCTTTAATATAAGGAATTACCATTCTGCTGAAATATAGTGCTTCCATCTCGTTATTCAACGTGATCTTTACTTCACCCATATCAAACAATACTTCATGAGAATCTACAGGAATCATTAACGTAGCTAATTCTGTGGTACCAGTACAAACCTCACACAATAAATCAATTTGTGTTGGATCAATAAAAGGTTCATCTCCTTGAATATTAATAACGTATTCAAAATCCTCTTCTATTTTTTGAAAAGCTTCAAAGCATCTATCTGTTCCACTAGGATGTTCTTCTTTAGTATATACAACCTTACCTCCAAAAGATTCAACATGCTTAAATATACGCTCATCATCAGTAGCCACTACAACATCTGTAAGCAAAGCGGATTTAGCAGCTTGTTCATATACTCTCTGAATCATACTTTTTCCGAGTATATCAATCAATGGTTTACCAGGAAATCGACTTGATCCGTAACGTGCTGGAATAATTCCTAAAATAGGGTTCATAATTTATAGGTGTTAAATAAAACTTAAAAGTACAAAAAAGTATAAATAGTTGTTTGTTATATCTTATGGGAACTCTTACATTCGTGTATTGATGTTTAAACTTTATTTTTTCATATTAATTTTGATTTCAAGCAGTGTGATTTCGCAAAATGCTAAAAAACGCGCTAAGAATAATCCTATTGAAAATTCAAAAGATTATTCACGAGAACATTTTAAAGATTTTAAACTAATCACTGATATGATGGATTCGGTGAAAAAAATCAATTATTTGCGTTTTCAAATGAAGTCTATCGAACGCGTTGAAACAGGATATTCCACCGCGAGTACCAAAATAAAACTGCAAACACATCCAAGAAAATCATACTTATTAAATTCAGAAAAAAAATTAGAGGTACTATACAATGAAGGGGTGCAAAACAATAAAGCCGTTGTTAAGCCTCATGTATTTCCCTATTTTACAATGTCACTAGAGCCCAGAGGAAATTTAATGAGAAAGAATCAACATTTTACTATTTTAGAGTTAGGTTTTGATTTCACGGTAAGAACAATAGCAATTGCGCTTAGTAAGGAAAAAGATCAGGTGGCTAAACACTTAACGTATATTGGTAAAGTTGAGAAAAATAAAATGATGTGTTACCTTTTAACATACGAAAATCAATCATTTTCATATACCGAATATGTCGTTCAGAATAAAGAAACAGTGTCAAGCATTGCTGCAAAATTTACAGTAAATGATTATATGTTAAGATGCAAAAACAAATTATATGATGATTACGGCTATTTAAAAGTAGGTTCGAAAATTAAAATACCAAACTTTTACTGCAAAAAAGCCATATTTTATGTAGATGAAAAAACAATGCTACCTATTAGTATAAGTATCTATGATGAAGTTGGTTTATTTGAAAGCTATGATTTTTATGATTTAGAGGTCAACAAGCCAATACCAGCAGTTGAGTTTACAAGAAACTATAAAGATTACGGTTTTTAGTAGCTTATTTCCAAATTATAAAACACAAAACTCCACATATCTGCAAATTCTGCAATTTGCTTATCCGTTGGTTTACCGGCTCCATGTCCTGCATTTACATCAACTCTAATCAACATAGGATTTTTTCCAATATTATTTTTTTGTAAAGTAGCTGCATATTTAAACGAATGAGCGGGCACTACTCTATCATCATGATCGCCAGTTAAAATCAAAGTTGCTGGATAGTTTACATTTTTTATATTATGTAATGGCGAATACTTATACAAACATTCAAACTCTTCTTTATTTTCACTACAACCATAATCAACTGTCCATGCTCTTCCAATTGTAAATAAATGAAACCTCAACATATCCAAAACACCAACTGTTGGTATAGCAACTTTAGCAATATCAGGACGTTGAGTCATTACTGCTCCTATTAATAAACCGCCGTTACTTCGGCCGTGTATGGCTAATTTAGCATGCGATGTGTATTTGTTTTCTACTAAATAATCGCAAGCCGCAATAAAATCATCAAACACGTTTTGTTTTTTACACTTTGTGCCACTCATGTGCCACTCTTCACCATACTCGCCACCACCTCGTAAATTAGGAACGCAATAAATTCCTCCTGCTTCTAAAAATACAGCTCTATCAATTCTAAATTCTGGGGTATATGAAATATTAAACCCTCCATAGCCAAAAACAAAACATGGATTATTTCCATTTAATTCAATTCCTTTTTTATGTGTTATAAACATTGAAACTTTTGTACCATCTTTACTTTTATAAAACACTTGTTTCGTTTCGTATTTATTAGATTGAAAAGCACTATTTGGCTTAAAAATTCGACGGCTTATACCCGCTCGTGCATCGTAAAAAAAAACCTCTTCAGGACTTGTAAAAGAAACCACTGAATACATCGCGTTTTCTTCTTCCCTTGAAGAATTAACAGCATTAACCTTACAAATTCCAGGTAAAATAATTTCTTTTTCAACCTTTCCACTCATATTATGTAAATACAATTTAGAAGAAACATTCACTAAATAATTAGAAATCATTTTGTTTCTACAAAAAGATACTCCCTCTAATAAATCATCTTTTTGAGGCAACACATCTTCCCAATTATCCTGTGTAGGATTATTTAAACTTACTTTCACTAATTTATAACGAGGTGCTTTATAGTTTGTGTATACATAGAATTGATTGCCTATGTTTTCCATCACACTATATTCATTATCAAAATTAGAAACAATTGGAATAAATTTATTTTGCGCTTGAGATAAATCTTTAATCATCATGCTTTGGCCGCTAGTACTCTCGCTTCCATAAATAATTAAATAACTCTCATCATGAGTGACTTGTGCTGAAAAGTTTCTATTAGGATGCTCCTTATCTTCATACACTAATACGTCTTGATTTTGTTCTGTTCCTAATACATGATAATACACTTTATGAAATTCATTTTTCTGAGTAAACGCTTTTTCATCAGAAGGTGCATCATACCTGCTATAATAAAATCCATTTCCCTTCCATGCCATTCCCGAAAATTTAACCCATTTTACAACATCTTTTAAATCTTCTTTTGTATGAATATTTTTTACATGAATCTCAACCCAATCACTACCGGCTTTTGAAATCCCATATGCTAAATAATTTCCATCTTTACTGATATCCATGCCACTTAACGATGTTGTTCCATCCTTTGATAAAGTATTAGGATCTAAAAGAACAACTGGATTATCCAACAGAGATGATTGAGAACACAATACCGATTGATTTTGCAATCCATTATTCCTGAAGGAAAAAAACAATTTGCCCTTTTTAAATGGAGTACTCATTTTGTCAAAGTTCCATAGAGCAGTCAATCGTTGCTTTACTTTTTCTCGATATGCAATTTGAGTTAAATATTGGCCTGTAAGCTTATTTTGATTTTCAACCCACATTTTCGTTTCCTGAGAATTATCATCCTCTAGCCATCTATAAGGGTCTTCTACCTTAATGCCATGATAAATATCGCTTTGTTTAACTATTTTAGACTCAGGATAATTCATTTGACTATACGTGTTTGAACAAAAACATGTGAATAGAAGACCAATTAAAGCCACTTTTAATACTTTCATAATATTTACATTTGTTAGAAGAATGAAAACGGATATAAACAAATATACCAAAGAAGTAGAAAATACACTAAACCGCTTATCATTAAAAAATGACAAACAAAAAGCCGAAAAACTAAAAAAGTATATCGGTACTAATTTAAATGTACTTGGCCTTGTTACCAAAATACAAATAGATGCACACAAAAAGGGGTTTAGTTTTTACAGCGAACAAAAAGAAGAAACTTTTCTTATTCTAAATGACATCTATCAGGAAAGTAATGTTTTTGAAGTAAAAAATATTGCCTATATTTTTTTAGATAAAAATCATAAACACATTTCTCATCAAACACAATTAAACATATTACCCAAATGGGTTAAACATGTTGATAATTGGGCTCATTCAGATGGATTGTCAAAATATCTGTCTAAGTTAGTTGAAAACGATAATACTAATGAGAAAATGTTATCAATTATTAAAAAATGGAATAAATCAAAAAACTTATGGGAACGAAGACAGTCTTTAATCTCATTATTTTATTATGCACGAACAAAAAACAAACATGTTAGTTTTGAGTTAACTCAAGAACTGGTATCACCACTTCTAAACGACAAAGAGTATTACGTTCAAAAAGCAGTTGGCTGGACGCTAAGAGAAAGCTATAATGTGTATCCTAAACTCACATACACTTTCATAGAACAAAATATTAAAAACATAAGCCCCACGGCATTTACAACTTGTCTAGAAAAAATGACTAAAAAGCAGAAGGATACTTTAAAAGAAAAAAGAAAAAAATAATGAAGTACATTTATATATTTATAATATATGTCATTAGTCAATGCTTATTGGCTCAAAAAAAATTGACCCCTGAAGAGTATATTGCTGCATATAAAGAAGATGCTGTAAAAGAAATGTATTTACATAAAGTTCCAGCATGCATTACACTTGCCCAAGGCATGCTTGAAAGCGGTAACGGTAATAGCCTTCTAGCTCGAAACGCCAATAATCATTTTGGTATTAAATGTCATAAAGAATGGGGAGGAGAAACTTATATTATGGACGATGATTCAGCTAATGAATGTTTCAGAAAATACAATGATGTTTTAGAATCCTATAGCGACCATAGTTTGTTTTTATACTCTAGATCAAGGTATTCTGCACTTTTTGAGTTAAATATTAATGATTACAAAGGCTGGTGTTATGGATTAAAGGCGGCAGGTTATGCAACCGACCCAAAATATCCTCAACGATTAATTGATTTAATAGAAAAATACAAACTTCAGGAATTAAATGTGATGGAAAATACGCCTAAACAAGATTTACCATCAAGGCATGTCATCAATTCTGATTTATCTATACGAGAGGTTTACCGTTTCAATCACATTAAATTTGTAATCGCCAAAGAGAATGATTCCTTTTATAAAATCGCTAATGACTTTAATTTGGAACTAGATCAAATACTTGACTATAACGACTTAAGTAAAGATGACAAATTAAGTTACGGGCAAAAAATATATATCGAGAAAAAAAGAAGGCGAGCCCTTGAACCTATTCATGTTGTTCAAAAAAACGAAACCTTAAAATCTATTGCTCAATTGCATGGTATTCGTTTAAGTTCTGTTTGTAAAAAAAATCATCTCAAACCTACAGATAAATTAAAGGTAGGAGATGTTTTATATTTGAGACAGAAGAAACCGGCTATTTAGTACTAATTATATAACAATAAATACAATCTTCATTAAGAATAATAACTGTTCTATAAATGAAATCGGCATTGTAACTAACCGATCTGAAGAGGATAAACAAAGCTTACAAAATAATATAGTTATTAATAAAGATAGCGAAGGTTGTTTTTTTGCATTTTATTTCTATGAAACATCAAACGCAATAATGTCTATTTGGAATATTGGGTAGAAAAGGCAGAAAATGATATTTTAGCAAAAAATGAGAAAAAAAGATTTACGTTCTTCGCGAAAAAAATTATACAATTTAAATATGATAAAAAGTTTCCGCCCTTAATGGGAAATAAGAATACAAAAGGATAATTACTAATTAATATACTTTTGTATTAAACCTTCTTTGGTATTGCAACAGTAATTAATTTTGATCCTCTAAATTATCTAAAACAGACTTTAAATCATCTAGTGAAACTGGTTTAATTAAAAAAGCTACCATTCCTGTTGCCTCTGCTCTAATTTTTGTAGATGGCTCTGAATTTCCGGTTAGATAAACAACGGGGACACTCGAAAATTTTCTAATTTCCTCCATAGCTTCAATACCGTCCATATTCCCTTCAATCCTAATATCCATGAGGATTAAATCAGGATTATGTTTTTTTACAGCATCAATTGCTCCTTGCCCAGTTCTTACTGCTTGAATTACTTTGTACCCTAATAATTCAACATATTTTTTGTTAACCATTGAAAGAATCATATCATCTTCCACAATAAGAACTTTTTTAACCATAGATCTATTTTTTTATTATTTGGAAATTGAATTTAAAAACCATTTGATGGTTAATATACTCGCTCACAAATTTACCATTTAATTGCAAACAAAACGACTCTATTAAATTTAAACCCAACGATTTACATTTTAAATCCTCATCAAAAACAAAACCAGGTCCATCATCTTTATATTCTAAATAAATGTCGTTTAGTTCTATAGTTAATTTTATCCAGATATTGCCGTCATTTTTTTCATTAAATGCATATTTATACGAGTTTGTAATTAATTCATTTAGTAATAAGCCAAAAGGCATTGCTTGAGTCATTTCTAAATTTACGGCGTCAATTTGGGTATGAATTTTTATATCTTTTTCCCTGTTTGAAATAGATTGTTTAATAAATTGAATTAATTCTTTAGTGTATAATTCTACTTCAATTTCTTTTAACGATTTATTTTCGTATAGTTTTTCATGAAGTAAAGCTATTGATTTAATGCGATTTTGACTTTCTTTTAATATTTGAATGATTTTATCATCATTTAAATAAAATGTTTGAAGTTCCATTAATGCTGTTACAACGGCTAAATTGTTTTTCACACGATGATGAATTTCTGAAAGTAAAATTTCTCGATGAGTTAGTGAGGTAACAGCCTGTTCTTCAGCAGATTTTCTTATTCTATTTTCTTCTTGTAGCTGTTCTTGTTGATATACTAATTGCTTATTTTTAAGCACGAGTAATTGATTTATTTTATTATTGTTGTATAAAAAATAAAGAGCAAGTGTAATTAAAATACTACTACTACAAATAAAATTGATTAAATAAAAAGTGCTTTTTTCAGACTCGTTTAAAATAAAAAAATCGATTTTTATTAATTTTTCTATTACCAATAAAGCTATAAAGTTTATTATATAGCTCGACATTGCTAATATTAAAAATACAGTTTTTTTTGTGTCAAATAATGTGAGGACTATAAGTGGGGAAGTAAATAGGTATAAATGAATACCAGATTCAAATCCTAAGTAAACTGAAAAAAATAAAACACAATAATTAGTGTTTAATAGAATTAAAAAGCTAGAAAGTTGGTATTTTTGAAATTTATTAAGAAAAACAGAAACCGTAAATAAACAAATACCAATGGTGATGGCAATGAATGGCAAATACTGTTGTTGATATAAAAAAAATAATAAGTAAATAAAAGAGAAAATAATACACAAAATCGACAACCTGTTTCTGGCTTGAAGCTTATCAGAAAAAGTATGACTTTGAGAAGAATTAACTCCCATTCTTATAACATATTTCCAATAATTCAAAACATTTCCATTCATTCCAAACAATTTTTTTTCCTGCATAAACAGGCTATTTTATTCTGTATTTTGTGGCAATAATAAGATAATAAATATCAATAATCATATACACAATAACCATTGAAATAATCCATTTATTATTTGGCCAATGCATTATAATCATAATTCCACAAAATAAACTACCCAACATCCTACACCAAGCTGCCCAATATGAAATCCCCTTTTCTTGTAAATGATTTAACAACATAACCAAACAAGTAATTGAAATAACCAATTGAATTGCATAAGCAGAATTAGCACCAATTGCATTATCGTAACCATCTTTAATAAAGAAATACAATACAGCTAACCAAGCGAGTATCGAAAAACCAAACATTAAATTAAATCTACTTTGTAATTTTACGTTTACTTGCTTATAACCATATTTAAAAGTACTATAAACAATAAATACATCGGCAAAAAACCAGGCATAGTAACCAATTTGCAAAACCATACCCATATCCTGTTTATAAACAAATGCCCACAAAAATTCCCAAGCGATGTTTGCACCTATAACACCAGCAGAAATGCCAACAAATTTATATTTAATAATTCCGCGAATTACTAAAATGTAGCACAATACCCAAAAAATTGCTCCTATTCCAAATAATATTAATTCGGGTATAGAATAAGTAGTTGTATTTAACCAATAATTATTCATTTTACTTTCTTTTTTTAGTGAATATATTTTTAATTGTTACAAGTATATGTATTGCAAAAGTCATAATCCATGGAATTTCAACATGCCAAGGTAATCCTTTTTTATAACGTCTTTTATCTTTCCATCTGTAAAATGCAAAAATCCAAGGCTCATGCAAATCCCATACCTTACATTTTTTAGCACTCATACCGGATACATCAATAATACAATTTACAGCTCTTCTCGCTGCCTCGTTAGCGCCTTCCATTGTTGCCAAGTCGGTATATGTTTTAACATAGTCAGATGCTAAAAATAAATTAGGTATACGAGTATAGGCGTAAGGCCTTAAATCCCAGGAATTAATTGTATTAACCAATAGAGGTTCTCTATTTTTCTTAGGAATATCAAATTCAATATCAGCATCCAAATACCAATCATGCAACATGTCATCTTTTAAAACAATCTGCCCTTCAACATTTAAACTTCTTTTTAATTGTTCCCAAATTTCTTTAATAATTTCTTCTTTAGCACATTCTTTAGCGGATCTGTTATATAAAATTCCAGGAGTATCCCAATCCGAAATATCCACTGATAAAATTCCCTTAACGGTTCCATCTCCATATTGGTTTAAATCAACATTTGACCAAAATTGTTTTTGAGAAATAGAAGTTATAGCCCAGGGAGTATCAATATATATAGTATGTCCTTGATTTATTTGCACATCTTGTGTTAAATAAAATTGCGCGCCATTCATCCAAGAAACCGATTCACTTAATTGTTTAATTGTGTTTAAAGTTGGATCAATTTTAACAACATCCAGATTTAATAAGTCTGCCATAACTTCAACCGGCACAGCAAATAAATAATAATCTCCGCTAACATTTATTTCATTGCTCTCTTTTACTACTTTAATGCTATCAACCTTTTGGTCTTTAGTATTTATATATACTGTGGGGCTGTTTAAATAGAATTTTACTCCTTTATTCTTCAAATAATTTTCCCATGGATTAATCCACGCTTCATTTGTTGGAGCATTTAATATTCTATCACTACTCGTTCCAGGACTAGCAATATCAAACATTAATTGCAAAAAAATATTTCCACCAGTTTTTGTACTCGCGGTTTCTGCTCTTGCAGCAACTAAAGTTCTGGTTAGTCCTTTCGAAAATATGGTTTGATAGGCTTCTGAATGATTATCTGAATCTAAATACTCCCACCATCCAATACGTTCATATTCATTTCTTCTTCTGTCTTTACAGCTTGTGAGAAGCTCCCATACCTTTAATGCAAAATCTGATTTATCTTTTTCAGTTAATCCCAAGTCGCTGTGTAATGAGTCATTTAGATACTTTTCAAATTCCTTTAATGAGCGAGGAAATCTTGCAGGCATTACAACAGATCCTTTATCGAATCTTGCTAATTTAATTTGTGTGGTTTCGGTTAAGTTTCCTAAAACGCCATTTGAATTACCATCAAATGGTATTTCATTCATGGTTGCAGTAATGTGTTTGTAAAATCTGGGAAAGAATCTAAATCCATGCTCGCCAGGCAAATCCTTTCTGCCATTTTTACCAGAGCCAGGAACTCCCACGCTTCTTGCCTTTCCTCCTAAACATCCACTGGCTTCATAAACTTCTACTTGAAAACCACGGTTAATTAATTCGTGCGCTGCACTAAGGCCGGCAACACCACCACCGACAATTACAACTTTTTTATTAAACATAAGACCAATGTTTTATTAAACATAAATAAATATAGGTAAATAAATAAATATCGCAAATTATTAGATTAATTCATGTACTACATAATTATAAATACGTGAAAAACTCATTTGGAAAATAAAATGATATGTAAGATTTTATTAAAAATATTATAAAATTTTAAAGAATACCTAATTTTAATAACAAAAATCTCAGTATCTTTAATTGGCTCGAAAAGTTATTCAATTTCTATTCAATAATAATTTTTCACTAAACCACGCATTTATTATGAAAAGAAAAGAACCAGACTTCAAATACAGCTATGCCATGTTGTTAGATGATAATGAACTAGACAACTTCATTAATCAAAAAACAATTGAATCGTCTCATTTTGCAAGCAAAGTTTACGTGAACACGAGTAGTAAAAGCGCATTAGAGTTTTTAAAGAATCTTGAAGTTTCAGGAACCAATTCCTCAAATCTATTTCCTGAAGTAATTTTTGTTGATATTAACATGCCAATGATTGATGGCTTTCAATTTATAGAGTTCTTTAAAACCACTTTTCCGAAAAAAATAGACAATATTAAAATTATAATCCTGACATCTTCGCTATCTCCTTCCGACAAAGAAAAATCGGAAACCATTTCTAACAATATCATTTATTTAAATAAGCCTTTAACACAAGCCGCTTTAAATCAAATTTGATGCTTTTTTCTTAATTCCGAAACCAAACAAGGTATTACCTCGTAACGATTACTTTTACTATTACCTGCAAGAAATAATATTAGATAGTCTCTGTGCTTAATTAAATTTTTCGAATTCATTTCTTTATTTATTTCAAGATCAAACGCTTTTATTAAATAAAGCACGTGATTATATTGCAATTGATCTTCAATTTTAATCCTCCGAGTAAGCATTTTCATCACAGCCTGGGCCTTTTCAAACTCACCTAATACAACATAAAAAAACAATAAAATCAATTTCATATTCAAAAAACCATGAAAATAATCTTTAAAAACAAATTCATTTTGCATTTCATTTAAAATTGAAATTGCCATTTTATACTCTTTCTTAAAAAAGCATACAATTGCATTATACATTCGAATAACAATTTGTGTATACTTATCATTTGGATCTACAAGAGTTTTATTCACGTCCAAAACTGAACTTATACAGTCCATTCTACTAAATTCTATACAAAATTTTATTTTTGAAATTAAAAATCTAGGGACTAAGCCAACATGGTTATACAATAAAAGATTCGAACTTTGGATTTCAGTTTTATCAAAATACTGATGTGCTAATTTTGTTGAGCCAATAGAGTAATAGTATTCAAAACAAAGATAGTCTAATACAACTTCCCATTTCTTATGAGGCAAAGTTAATGGCAAATCATCAATAAGAATCCTTGCACTTTGCAATAATTCGTCAACATTTGACTCTACAGAACGATCATTTTTACAGAAAATATTGAATTGTAATTCAATTAAATATTGAATTAATTTTATTTGACGAGAACTACAAAAAGCAAGTATATTGGCAATTTCAGTGCGCAAAAAATTAAGTTTATCGTACAATTCATCCGTTCTTGATAAATCAAACTGACTTAAATGTCTGCAAAAATCACCTAATGTCTCTTCTGCTTTTTCAATCGACAGTCCGTATGAAACTTGTTTGTTATATAATTGAGAATAATGAAACTACTTTTCTGAGTTTAAATGCATTTTTTTTAATGCGCTATAAACTATTAATAGTTCGCCATGCATGTCAAAACGTTGCAATTCCTTTTCTAGTTTCAATAAATAAACAATTGATGTTTCTCTTGGTGTATTCAAGCAAAGCTCAGGAACCTGTAATAACAACTTAATTGTTTTTTCTTGATCCACATACATGTCAGATGACAAACAGTCTTGTATCTTGTCATACAATCTTGACTTTAACACGTAAAATGAATTTGAAGTAACTCCTAATTTTTCTTTTATTTCCCTGTCAGGAATATTAGATTTTTTATATGAATGAAGAAGATATAAAAAACGCTCTGCCTTATTCTTAATTAAATTTTTTTCAATCTCTGAATAATTATCATCATTTAATTGAACAATTACTTCTTTTAATTTTATCATAATAGCAGATTGTATAAAAATTAATAAACTCTAGTAAATAAATTTAAGAAAAAAATATTAATCGAAATAAATAAGCTTATTAATTTTATATGAATTTAAATTTAGGTTTTAAACCACAAAACATCAATAAAACCAAAGGATTATTTAGAAAACTGTATTTTTTATATAAAATCTTACATATATAACATTTACTAATTATCAGGATTGACTGAAAAAGCTAATTAAACTTACTTTGAATAAGCAAAAATTATAAAAATGCGTCATTATGAAAAATACAATTTTTAAACTAGCTATAATACTTATTTTCAGTCTTTTATTTCTAGCGCTTAAATCGTTTGGACAAGTAGTAACTTATGATAGCTTAGTGTGTTTAGAATTAACAGGGAAAATCACAAACATCAAAAGCAAATCAGCTGACAACTATAAGGTAGAACTTATATATTACAACACTGTTATTGATAAAAAAACAGTTGGCGCTAGTAATGAATTTAAATATGATTTGAAAAAAGATGCCATTTACACACTTCGTATATCAAAACAAGGCTATATTACTAAGCTTATAAGCATTTACACAAAAGTACCAGAGAAAAACAATGAATTCTATAGGTTAGATTTTGAAACAGACTTGATTGAAGAACATAAATCTAAAAACTTAAATCAGGATGCTCTAGATTTTCCTATTACAATTATTTATTATGACAATAAAGCAAATTGGTTTTATTTTAATGAGGAATATACAAGTAACATAAAAAAGTCGATATACAACTCAAAAGTTGTTAGAAATAAAATATAAAAAACTAATCATCATGTATAGCCTTAAAAACAAACCCATTAGTATCTTAATTGTAGAAGACAATGAATTAGATGCTCTTATTGTTCAAACATTATTACAACCCCATTTTAATATTGAAATGGTGAAAAATGGGAGTGATGCATTAGCTATCATTGAAGATATAAAATTTGATTTTATATTGATGGATCTTAACCTTGGTAATGATAGCATGAATGGTGTTAAATTAATGCAACTCATAAGAGATATGCCTAAACATAAAGACATAAAAATATTTGCAGTTACAGCCTATACCGAAGACGAAGAATTGATTGTAAAAAAAGGATTTGATGAGATTTTCATTAAACCAGTCATAAAAGAAGAAATTTTTGAGTTTATCAATAAAAGTATAATGCACAATTCCGCAAAATTGTGATAAATATTAGCTAGGCTGATTTTATTTTTAAATTGTCATATTTTTAATTATTACTTACAGATGAAATAGAAAGTCTAAACCTGACTTTATAATAATACATATAAGCTATACTTTTAGAATAGGCTAAAAAAATAATCTAAAACAATTAAATAGCTTTTTATGAATAAAGTTTACATTATCACTCTTTTCGTATTTTTATTAAACACTATAAAATCACAAACATCATGGAAAGGAACAACAAGTACAGATTGGAGCATTTCTTCTAATTGGACATCGGGAGTTCCAAATTCAACCACAGATGCTATTATTGGTGATGCTAGTTTTACTGGAAGTTTTCACCCTGTATTATCAGCTAATTCAAGTTGTAAATCATTAAGTTTAGGCACTTCCACAAAAGCATCAACATTAACTGTAGCGAAAAACATTACGGTCTCTGGAACATTAACAATAGGTGGCAATGGAACAATTTCACATACAGCAGCAAACACTGCTATTTCATTAAAAGGAAATTGGATTAATTCAGGTGTTTATACAACAAGTGTAACATCAAATAAAGTTACTTTTGCTGGGGCAACACAAAGCATTACGGGTGTTACAACATTTAAACAACTGACTATAAACGCTGGTAGCACAACTTCATTAGGTGATAATATTATTGTAAACAACGCATTAACAGTTAGTGGAACCATGAATCCTGTTGCTTTTAATGTATCTGGAACGGGCTCTGTTACTGTAAATTCAACGGGAATTCTTCATGTAAAAACAGCTGATTTTTCTACCAATTACAATTTATCAGGTTCATACACACTAAATGGAACCAGTACGATTAATTATTCTTCATCAACTCTAAATCAAAATATTACAAATACACTAACTTATGGATATTTAAGAATTAGTGGCGGAATGACAAAAACATTGATAGGTAACTTACCCTCATTAAACTCATCTTCCAATTCTTCAGGTAGAATTTATATTGATGCGGGCACACTTGATTTATTAGGTTTTACTGCTAACAGAGGAACAACCGTTACTGGAGGATTTATCGTATTAGCGGCCAACACACAATTAAAAATCGGAGGAACAAATACATTTCCTGCAAATTATAGCACCAAAGCATTTGCCACAACAAGTACAACTGAATACAGTGGTACAAATCAAACCATAATTGCAGCTACTTATGGAAATTTAATATTTAGTAGCAGTAGTGGCATTGCCATTAAAACAATGCCAGCAACTGCTATGACTATTGCGGGAAGCTTTACAAGTACTATTGGAACTGGAACTGGAGTGACTTTTACAGCAGCAAATAAAATTACGGTTAACTTACATACGTATTTAGATGCAGGTACAACATTTAATGCAAGTTCTTTTTCACACACGTTTGGAGGTAATTGGTTAAACAATGGTATAGTTAATGGAAATACATCAACTGTTTCTTTTAAAGGAATAAATGCTATATTAAGTGGAACAGGAACAAATAATTTTAATCATTTAATATTTTCAAAAAGTGGGATAAATGCTGCCGCCACTACATCAATTAATGTATCTGGAAATTTATCTACAACTGGAACGGGTAATTTTACTCACAATTCTGGAGGGCTTTTAGCAATGACCGGAGCAGCTAAAGTGATTTCTGGAAATGGCTTTACTTTAAATAATGTTTCATTATCAGGTTCAATAAGTACAAGTGCAAATATCATAATTTCGGGGTCGTTAACTGTTAGTGGATCTCTTGCCGCTAGTGGCGGGATCATAACGCTTAATGGTTTATCAAAATCTATTTTGGGTAGTGGGGCTTTATCATTTAGTTCATTAAGTGTTTTAGGTACGATAACAACGGCTAAAGATTACTCCGTTTCAGCAAATTTATCAGTTGCATTGTCTGGCTCATTAAATCAAACTGCGGGAACAACTTTTTTTACAGGAACAGCGAATACACTTTCTGGAATTGCAAGTTTATATAATGCCACTATTAATTCGGGGAAAACTTTAACACTTGGAACTAATTCTGAATTAGGAATTGCAAATGTATTTACAAAAACAGGAACTTTAAATGTTACAACTACTATTCCTAACACAGTAAAATACAATTCTACATCAGCACAATCTATTGTGAATACAATCTATCACAATCTAATTCTTGAAAATAATAGTACTAAAACCGCCTCAGGTGCTATTACGGTAAATAACGATTTCACTAACAATTCAACTTCCACATTTAATGCCTCATCGTTTGTGTTTTCTTTATATCGCCATTTTACGAATAATGGAACATTTACAGCATCAACATCTACTGTACAACTTTTAGGTGCAAATGCAGCTGATATTACGGGAACAACTACATTTAATAATCTTACTCAAAACAAAAGTAGTAACGCTATAAAAGTAACTCTAAATAATAGTATTATTACAAATACATTAGCAATGACTACCGGAAATATGAGTACTGGAATTAATTCAGTAACTATTAACAGTACAAGAACTGGTAATGGAATTATTATAGGGATTATCTCTCGTAGCCACGCTTTTACAAATGGAACAACCTATTATTTTGAAGGACCTCAAAATGGCATTACGTTTAATACACCATCAGCCGGACTTACATTAGTAACCGTTACTGTTAGCATTGGGAGTGTTTCTGATTTTTTAGGTGGTGACTGTGTTACTCGCTTATATAACGTGGACATACCCCTAGGAACTTATATTGACGCAAAATTACAATTACATTATGAAGACAATGAATTATATGCTTTTGTTGAATCGAGTTTAAGTCAATATCATTATAATACAGGAACGAGTGTATGGGATAGTGTAGGTATAACTACTCGCAATACGACAACTAATTATGTTGAAAAAACTCCTATAACTGATATCACAGGTAGATGGGCTTTATCGGGAATTAGAAATGTAGTTCGTTGGAATGGTTCTGTGAGTTCGGCCTGGGAAACAGCAGCTAATTGGACAACTATTTCTGGAGTATCAATGGCAAATAGAGTTCCTACATCAACTGATGCCGTTGAAATTGGGCAAGCGGCATTTACAAACAATCCTATTATAAGTTCTGCTCGAACAGTAACTGTTTTAAAATTTGGAAGTGTTCAACAGAGCACACTAACTATTAATGGAGGTGCGTCATTAGCCACTGTTGGTGCTGTAAAAGGCGAATGGTCTGCTGCGGCAACTCATATTTTAAATGTAGGATCTGGTTCATTAACTGTTGGCACTAATATAGATTTAAGTGATGGAACTTCTGGTCACGATATTGAGTTAAGAATTGGAAGTGGTGCTGCTGTTATAACAAATAATCTAAATCAAAAAGCTTCTGGTGCCGTTAATTTTACTGGTAGTGGTTCATTATCTGTTGCTGGAAATTATAGTTACACAGCTGGTAATTTTACACCTAATACTGGAACTGTAATATACACAGGAGGTAATGCACAAACAGTAGCTCCATTAACTTATTACAATTTATCTATTACTAAAAATACAGAAGAAGCTAGTATTAATTACCCAACAATTATCAATGGTAATTTAACTACAAGTACAGGTGGCAGTTTATTATTAAATGATACTATTACTGTAGCTGGAAATATAACCATTGGAGCAAGCACAAATTTAATTGAAAATACCACAAGAATAAACATAGGTGGAAATTGGAGCAATAGTGGCATTTTTACTATTGCTAATGGGTCTGTAAATTTTAATGGAACAGGAAATCAAACGGTAAATGCTAACACGTTTAATACAGTATTGGTAAATAAAACAGCCGGTTCATTAACACTTACTGGCGATTTAGCAATTAATAGTGATTTATCCGTGAGTTCTGGAACAGTTGATTTATCTACTTATTTAGCTAATAGAAGTAGCCCAGGTGGAATTCTCACCCTTAATGCCTCAACCTATTTAAAGTTAGCAGGAGCAAGTAATTTTCCTAGTAGTTTTATTACTAATAATCTTAATGCCACAAGTACTGTTGAATATATGGGAACGGTAGCACAAAATGTAGTAAACTTAACCTACGGCAATCTCTCATTTAGTAATGGTGGTAGTTCAGCAAAACTATTATTAGGTGATACGCAAGTAAACGGCAATCTATTAATTAATTCAGGAGCTACTTTAAATGGTGATTCAATAAAAATTACTGCTTTTGGGAACATTACTAATAGTGGCACATTTAATCCCAATGGCAATACTATGTTATTAAGTGGCACCTCTAAATCAATCATAGGAAATTGGACATTTTATAATTTATCGATTGTTGGAACTTATACAAGCACAGGAACGACTATTTCAATAAGCGAAGACTTATCAATTGATGTAACTGGTTCTATGAATTTTAATACAACAAGTGTAACTTTAGATGGGGATTTAACAAATAGCGGAACGCTTACAAGTAATGGTATTGCAACATTTACAGGCACAAGAGTGCAAACTATTCAATTATTAAATGCCATCAGTTCGTCTGGAGGAATTATTAATTTTAATGGAACTATTTCGCCTATATTAAATTCAACTTCAAGTCCACAATTTGCTATTTTAAATATTAATAATACTGGCGGAGTAAGTCCATCTACGCCTTGGTTGGTGGCAGTAGCTTGTAACATAGGCGTTGGCGCATCATTTGATGGAGGGGCATTAACACATACCTTTTTAGGAGATTTTACTAATAACGGAAGTGTTACTAGTTCTGGGGAAATGAAATTTACACCTATTCCTCCTTATTCATCTGCTTCAAGTATTAATTTAGGAACATCCTCATATACAAGCACTGGCAAAACAACATTTGGAGGGACCGTTCCCTTAACTATTTCAGGAACTAATGCCTCTTTATTTAATGTAAGTGTCACAAATACTAATACAACAGGCATTACTCCCCCTAATAATTGGATCATTCAAAATGATTTATTAGTTGAAACGAGTTCTATATTAAATTTAGGAACAGTTCTTTCGCATACAATTGGCGGTAATTTAATTAATAACGGAACAATAAATGAAAACACTTCAACTGTTACATTTACTGGCAGTTCAGTGTCTATAAATGGCATTGGTGCAACACATTTTAATGATATTGTAATTGCTTCCGCCTCTGATGTTTCCTTAAATCAAGACATCAATATAGCTCATGATTTTATATATAATGGATCTTTTACACCTAATGGTTTCGAATTAATTTTTGATGGTTCAACAAACTCAACTATTAGTGGATCATCAGGAACATTAATACTTGATGAATTAGATCAAGATAAAACAGGTAGCGCTATCACAACGCTATCCATTCCAGTTGTTATTAACACAAAACTACATTTATTAAATGGAGTAATTAATACAACCACTACAAATATACTTACCATTTCAGACAATGCTATTACAACTGGAGGAACTTCTACAAGTTATGTAGATGGGCCAATGAAAAAAATTGGCGATGATGCTTTTGAATTTCCTGTAGGGAATAATAGTGTTTGGGCAAGAATTGGAATCTCCGCACCAGCCTCTGTAACTTCAGAATTTCAAACTCAATATTTTGCTAGTGCTTATACTAATACATCGAGCATCACAGCTCCTTTAAATCATGTAAGTACTGTAGAGCATTGGATATTAAACAGAAATATAGGAACAGATAACGTTGCGGTTACATTATTTTGGGAAAATGGTTCTAGAAGTGGCATTAATGATTTAACAGATTTAGTGGTTGCAAGATTTAACGGAACAAGTTGGGTAGATGAAACACAAACGGGAGGCATAACAGGCACAACAAGTTTAGGAACTGTCACTAGTCAATTAGTCACTTCTTTTAGTCCATTTACATTTGGCTCAAAATCAAATCTTGTAAATCCATTACCAATTGAACTTATTGAATTTAAAGCGACTTGTAATGATAATGGAGTTTTATTAGAATGGGCAACAGCGAGTGAATCTGATAATAAATATTTTGCTATTGAAAAAAGCATGGATGGAGTTAATTGGCAATTTGTCAATCAACAATATGGTGCTGGCAATAGCTTAACTATAAAAAAATATTCATATCAGGATAATTTATTTTCAAATAAAACTCCTTACTACAGATTAATTGAAATTGACAATAACAATATTGAAAAAGTTGATGAAACTATCAGCGTAAATTGCGATTTAAATACTATTAATAGAATGATATTATATCCAAATCCTACAAATAGCGAATTAAACATTGATCTTGATTTAATTAAAAATTACGACAATGGAACCGTGAAAATTATTGATTATTTAGGAAGAGTTTGTCTTGAAAAAAACATACAATTATCCCAAGGCATTAATAACAACAAAATCACACTTAATCTTCCTACAGGTATATATAGTTTAATTATTTATGCTAATGATATGATATTACCTGCGCAAGAACTAATTGTTTGGTAAATATTGGCACTGTGGTAATGCTGTTTTATTGTCACAGTGCCCCTATATATTTTTAAATTTTAGTATAAAAGTGGTTCCTTTTCCTATTTCACTCTCTACATCTATTGAACCTCCTAAAGCTTCGATTTGTGATTTAATTAAATACAATCCTAATCCCTTTCCATCTGGGTTATCATGAAAACGCTGATATAATTTAAACAATTTTTCCTTGTGTGTCTCCACATCAATTCCAATACCATTATCTGTAAATTTAAGTTCAATAAAATTGCCAACTTTTGAAGTAATGATATCAATTTTTAATTTTCGTTTTGGAGATTGATATTTAATAGCGTTAGTAAATAAATTTAATAAAATACTTTCTGCATAAGATTCGGAAAAACTAATGAAAGGTGCGTCTTTGAATTCATAGTTTATTTTTACGGCATTATCATTAACGGAAATACTTAACTGCTTTAATACTTTATCAATAACCTCTACAAAAATCACATTTTTTTTAATGATACTCGTTTGATCTTTAATCACTAAAACTTTTGTTAAATCCTTAATGGTATCATCAAACATTAAAGCAGCTTGCTTAATGCCATCCAAAATTTGTTTTAATGTTTTACTGGTTACTTTATAATTATCAATCAAACTGGTTAAGCCTAATAGGTTAGCAATTGGCGATCTTAAATTGTGAGAAATGACATGAGAAAACTGCTTTAAATCTTTGTTGTTCTGAGATAATTCAGTAATAATATGTTCACGTTCTATTTCGTCACGCTTTTTCTGTCTAAAATCTCTTTGAACAGCTATCCAATTTGTAAGTTTACCCTCATTATCTTCAATTGGGCTTATGGATAAGTTAACCCATATTTCTTTGTCGTCTTTCGTATAATTAATAATTGTTACCTCACATGGCTGATGATTTTTAACAGCAGTTTTAAGTCTCAAAAGTTCATCTTTAGGTGATTTAGCTCCTCTAAGTATCTTTGGAGATTTGCCTATGACTTCTGACTCACTAAATCCAAACAATTTTGTAAACGCTTCATTCACATATACAATTTCAGGCGTACCTCTATCATTTTCGCCTGAATCAGTAATAACTACAGGGTCAATAGTTTTCTTAATAACAGCCTCTATTAACTTTAGATGATGTTCCTCTTGTTTTTGTTTAGTAATATCTTTCATTACGATATGCACCGAAGGCTCTCCATCATAGATAATGGCCGTAGCTTCTGATACAATATCTTTTACAGTTCCATCCAGCATAACAAGTTTATAATCGTCTTTCAAATTATTAGATACGCCATTGACTGTGTTTTTTATACGACTATATGTCATGTCGTGAAAGTCGGGATGAACAATATCAAAAATAGATTTTCCAATCAAATCATTAGAAGAGCTTGCTCCAAATAGCCTAATTGCAGTAGGATTAACAAAAACTATTTTTCCTTGAGAATGAACAGCGATTGGTTCAGGAGAGCATTCAATCATGGTACGATATCTTATTTCGCTTTCTTGAAGTGCCTTTTCGTTGGCTTTATAATGGGAGACATCTTGTGTGATTGCTAATATTTTTATAATTTGGTTATTAGAATCTTTCATTGGAACAGTATGAGTTTCTACCCAACGTTTTGTTCCTTTTAAACCTAGCATTTCAAATTCTAAGACGCAGTTTTCCCCAGATACAGTGCGATTATGAATATTTACAAAAGATTTTTGATATTGTGGCAACAAATAATTAATCAATGGCTGTGATTTTGCTTGATCTATTGTTTCTACTTCAAGCATCTTTAATCCTGCTTTATTAATTTCAAGTAAATCACCATTAAGCCCCATCAGTTTTACGCAAGCTGGTACACCTTCAAAAATAGTTCTAAATTGTTGTTCATTTGTTTTAAGTTTTTCCTCTGCAATTTTCCTCTCAGTTATGTCTTGCATCGCCCCCATCATACGAACGATTCTATTTTCATCATCCAAAACTAAAAACCCTCTATCATACACATATTTATAGGTATTATCTGAACATAGAAAACGATATTCATGTACAAACCTTAATTTTTTACACCTAATCCATTCATCATTATTCCGTTTTACTCTTTCAATGTCATCTGGATGAATTTTCGTTAACCACCAATCAGAATTACTAATATCCATTTCATTCTCATCGTAGCCATAAATTCCTTTAATTCCTTTATTCCATATAATTTTATTAGTTTTTAAATCCCGATCCCAAATGGTGTCATTTGTGGCTTTTGCAATAATATCATATCTTTCTTTTGATTCCCTGATTTTATCGAGTGATTTTTTTTGTTCTGTTACATTTTGTAAATAACCGTACCACGTTATGGTACCATCTGCTTTTTTTTCAGGGCTTGATATCCCTCTAGTCCAAATGATTTTACCATCACTTAGTATGCTTCGATATTCAAATTCCCAATCGGTTAAATTATTTTTTGTATATTCAATTGATTGTAAAAGACCATTTAAATCTTCTGGATGAACTGTAGAAAAGACTGAACTCGCATCTGTTTTCAATAATTGTATATCTATGGCAGGGTTAATAAATTTAACACCACTACTAATATATGGAAAGTACATTTTGCCATCTGTGTTAATTTCAAACTGATATAAAGCAGCAGGAATTTTAGTAGTTAATTTTTCAAATATGATATTATTCTCTTTTAATTTTAGTTCAATATTTTTCTTATCTGTAATATTTCTTCCATAACAGGCTACACCAACAACGTTTTCATTATTGTGTATTGGATTAACATGTACTTCATACCAAACCGATGAAATTTTTCCAATTCCAGCCGTATAAGCTTCGTATTTAAAGGGTTTCCCTTTTAATGCTATTTTATATAATTTAATCCAAAATTTCGCAAATTCACGAGTCGTCTTATTATCAATTACAGCTATATCTCCAGCTTTCATTTTAACGCCTGTTGAATTCTCAATAAAAGCTATAAACGCTTGATTAGCTGCTATTAGCTTAAAATCTTTATCAACACTCCAAATTAAATCATTGGTTGCATTAATAAGCGCTTCCTTGTTCCTTTGCTCAAATTCTTTATCTTGAATCGCATGTTTTTTAGCTGTAACATTTCTTGTTGTAACAAAAGCAGCAATTATCTTTCCATTATTATCTATCAAAGGTTTATATACAATCCAATAATAAAAACTAGTGTTTTTATTAGGAATACAAATTTCGTCCTCAATGGTTTCTCCACTAAATACTCGCTTATAAATTTCCTTAAGTGATTTGTGTCGTTCTTTTTGAGCCAAGTTTAATATATCTTCTCCTTTTAATACATTAACATTTAACAAGTTCAAATACTCATTGGCGAATTTTTCATTGAAAGAAATCACTTTTAATTCAAGATCAACAATAACAAAACTCTCTTCTGTATTATTTAACAATAATTTTATTTCATTTTCAGATTTTCTTCTTTCTGAAATATCCTTTAATATGGTACAAGTTCTATTCTCTCCTTTTTCATTTTTAAAGATTGAGGAGGTAAATTCACATGGAAATCGCAGCCCATTTTTTTTAATGCCAATTAATTCACCTTTTGCTGAGCCACCTTTTTGTCGAGTTTTTAAAGCTTCAATCATTGAGAGGTCATTAAAATCAAAAACATCATTTCTGTTTAATTTCCTTAATTCATCAATTGTATAGCCAAACATTGTCGCCGCTGCTGAATTCGCGTCTAGAATACACCCATTATCAGGGTTTCCATATAATATAGCACTCATCGAATTATCAAACAGAGATTGAAAAATATTTGAATCAATATTTTCTTTATTACCACTTGTGTTTTCTTCCTCAATAGATTTTGTCATAATTATTTAATTACTTATCTAATTTAAATAAAAATAACATGCATTTAAAATCTAATAATTAACAAGTGTGTAAGATTTTTAAAAAAAAGTATAAAAAAACCTTCCCACCTATCAACGGTCATTATTTTTCGATTGAAAAATCATGCTTCATTAGTAATATTCTTTATATTAGTACACACACAATAAAGTAATAAAGATGGTTAGTAAATTTGAAGTTTTAAACTCTTTACCTGATTCAGTTGCAGTGCTCAATAAAAAGGGTGAAATTATCTTTACTAATAATTCTTGGAAATCATTTTCAAATGAAAACGATGGGAGTTTTAATAAAACAGATTGTGGCGTTAATTATCTAGACATTTGTAGTAAAGTTACAGGTGAAGAATTACAAAATGCTATTGAAGCAAAAAACGGAATCGAAAAAATTATAAAAAAAGAAATTGAACTTTTCGAATTAGAATACCCTTGTCATTCAAATGACGAAAAAAGATGGTTTATTTTAAGAGTCGTGCCTAATAATTCAGAATCTGAAAGCATTATGATTTCTCATATAAACATCACTAAAAGGAAATTAGCTGAAGAATCTGTTGAAGAGAAAAACAATCAATTAAACTTAATTAACGAGAAAATTCAATCTGCTATATATAAAATCATTCATGACATACAAAGTCCATTAAGTTCAATTGAAGGATTGATTAATCTGACTAAAATTGAAAAAGACCGACACTCTAAAGACTCATACCTTTCTCTCATTGAAAAAAGTGTTGTTAATCTTAAAAAGCATATTCAATCTACACTAAAAAATTCAATCTCTCTATCAAAAATTGAATCAATAACTTTCAAAGAGCTCCTTAATGAATTTTATGAGTCTATTAAATATATAGAAACACTAAACAAAATTGATTATCGTGTTAACATTACTCAAAACTGTGATTTTTATTCTCATAAAGATGGGATTAAATCCATAATCTCTAACATCGTAAGTAATAGTTTAAAATATTACGACAAAACTAAACAAGAAAGCTATATTATAATTCAAATAGATGTAGATAAAAAAAATGCAATTATTTCTATTAAAGATAATGGAATTGGCATATCAGAGAAAGCAATAAATAAAATATTCGACATGTATTATACAGTCACAAAAAACTCTTCTATCGGCACTGGCATTGGCTTGCGAATTGTGAAAGATTCTGTTAATAAGTTAAATGGAAGTATTACCGTAAATTCTACACTAGGACAAGGATCCGAATTCATAATCACCATACCTAATTTATAGAAAATATTGTCAAATAAATTTATCTGTATACTTTAAAAACAAAAAAGGCTCGTATAAAACGAGCCTTTTTTTTATTTATATTAAATAGTGTATTACTCTTTAATTACTTTGATAATGTTTTGTTTACCATCAGCAACTACTCTTATTGAATACATACCTCTAGCATAATTAGCTAATGATATTGTAGTAACTGTATTAGTAGCTTTTTCAGAAACTACTAATTTGCCAATAGCATCATATAATTCAATAGTAGATTGGTTAACTACTGATGAATTTATTTTCACGTAAATCAACTCTTTAGTAGGATTTGGATAAACAGACGCCATATCACTGATAATTTCTTGAACCCCAGTACATAAACTCACATCTACCGTTTGTGTAGCAGAAGCCGAACAAGTATTAGCATCAGTATAACCATAAGTTAATGTAAATGTACCAGCTCCAGACACAGCAGGATCAAAACTTGAACCGCTAACTCCTGTTCCTGAATAAACGCCACCAGCAGGACTACCCACTAAAGTAACTGCGGCATTGTTAACACATAAAGGACTAACGATAGAAGCTAATGTTACATTTGGCAAAGAATTAACTGTTACAGTAACTTCCTGTGTTGCAGTTGTACTACATCCTGTTAAGTTACCACTAACTGTATAAATAGAAGTACTTGTGGGGTTTACAAAAATAGTTGATGAATTTGAGGTAGTGTTCCATGTATAAGTAGTAACGCCACTAGCTGCTAAAGTTGCTGTTGAACCAGCACAAATAGTAGAAGAGTTAACTGAAATAGAAGGTGCAGAAATTACATTTATTGTAGCCGATACACTATTATCACAACCTTCAACAGAAGTTCCTGTTACAGTATATGTAGTTGTTACAGCAGGGCTATCCATTAAATTAGAAGAAGTAGCTCCTGTATTCCATGAATACGTAGATGCACCTGAAGCTGATAAAGTTCCTGTTGAACCAACACAAATAGTAACATTAGAAAGAGATACAACTGGTAATGCATTTACAACCACAGTTGCTACTTGAGAGTTAGAACATCCCAAACTAGTTCCTGTAATTGTATAAACAGTTGTTGTTGATGGACTAACTGAAATTGAAGATGTTGTAGCACCTGTATTCCAAGAATAAGAAGTTGTTCCTGTTGCTGCTAAGTTAGCAGATGAGCCAGCACAAATAGTTGCATCATTCACGGCAACTGTTGGCGTAGTATTTACAGTTACACTAACTGTTTTTGTATTTGTACAACCTGCATTTGAACCTACAACAGTATACGTAGTATTAACAGATGGCGTAACAGAAATAACAGAAGTGGTTGCTCCAGTGTTCCATAAATAACTAGTTGCACCAGAAGCTGATAAATTAGCTGATGAACCAGAACATAATGTTGCATTGTTTACAGCAACAGTTGGTGTTGTATTTACAACTACTGAAGTAGTTTTTGTATTAACACATCCATTTGTCGTTCCTGTAACTGTATAGTTTGTAGTTGTAGAAGGAGAAACAGAAATAGAAGACGTTAATGCACCAGTATTCCATGAATAAGATGTTGCTCCTGTTGCCGTTAAATTAGTTGGCGTTCCTGAACACACCGTTGCATTGGACACTGCAACTGTAGGAGTAGCTTTTACAGTTACCGTAACAGTTTTTACATTATTACATCCTGAGTTAGAACCAGTAACAGTATAATTTGTAGTTGATACTGGGCTAACAGAAATAGAAGACGTAGTAGCGCCTGTACTCCAAAAATAAGTTGTAGCTCCTGAAGCAACTAAGTTAGCAGAGGTCCCTGAACATATAGTAGCATTTGACACAGCAACAGTTGGAGTAGAATTTACCGTTACTGTTACTGTTTTTGCATTTGAACAACCACTTGTTGTTCCTGTAACCGTGTAATTTGTTGTTACTGTAGGAGACACAGAAATATTAGGTGCATTAGAACCTGTACTCCAATTGTATGTAGTTGCTCCAGATGCATTTAAATTTGCAGAAGCTCCTGAACAAATAGTAGGACTATTTACAGCAACCGTAGGAGTTGCTTTAACTGTTACGCTAACTGTTTTTGTGTTTACGCATCCATTTGTAGTTCCTGTAACTGTATAATTTGAAGTTACAGTTGGGGTTACAGAAACTGATGATGTTGTTGCTCCTGTACTCCATGAATAATTTATAGCACCTGTTGCTGTTAAATTAGCTGCTGTACCAGAACATACAGTTGCATTAGATACAGCTACGGTTGGCGTTGCATTTACAGTCACACTAACAGTTTTTGTTGCAGTAGCAGTGCAGCCTGATAAATTACCTGTAACCGTATAAACCATTGATGTAGCAGGTGTAACTGAAATAGAAGATGTATTTGCTCCAGTATTCCATGTGTAAGTTGTAACACCACTTGCACTTAATGTTGTAGAATTACCAGAACATATAGTAGTTGAATTAACCGCAATTGAAGGTGCAGAACCAACAGTAACTGATGCCGTAGCTGTTTTAACACAACCTGCAGTAGAAGTTCCTGTTACAGTATATGTAGTATTAACTGATGGAGATACTGCTGCATTAGCGCCAGTGGCTCCTGTATTCCAAGTATATGTATTTGCTCCTGAAGCAACTAAAGTTCCAGTTGATCCAGCACAAATTGTAGTACTACTAACCGCAACAGTAGGTAATGCATTAACCGTTACACTTACCGTTTTAGTGTTTGTACATCCAACCGAATTTGTTCCAACAACCGTATAATTTGAAGTAACAGTTGGAGTAACTGAAATTGATGATGTTGTAGCACCCGTATTCCACGAATAAGTTGTAGCACCAGTTGCTGTTAAATTAGCTGCTGTACCAGAACACACGGTCGCATTAGTTACAGCTACTGTTGGTGTTGCATTTACAGTAACGCTTACCGTTTTTGTATTTGCACAACCATTCGTTGTTCCTGTAACTGTGTAATTTGTTGTTACTGTTGGCGTAACTGAAATAGATGATGTTGTTGCTCCTGTATTCCATAAATATGTGGTTGCTCCTGATGCTGTTAAGTTAACAGATGAGCCTCTACAAATAGTTGTATTAGTAACTGCTACCGTTGGTGTTGCGTTTACTGTAACACTAACAGTTTTTGTATTTGTACAACCGCTTGTTGTTCCTGTAACTGTATAGTTTGTTGTAACCGTTGGAGTAACTGAAATGGATGAAGTTGTAGCGCCAGTATTCCATAAATAAGATGTAGCGCCAGTTGCTGTTAAATTAGTAGATGAACCTAAACAAACGCTTGCATTTGATGCAGCTACTGTTGGACTAGCATTAACCGTTATTGTTTGAGAAACAGGTGTGCTTGTTCCTGAAGCATTTGCTGACGTTAAAGTTACCGTGTAAGTTCCACCAGCTGTATAAGTTACGCTTGGATTTTGAACTGTAGATGTTGATGGTGTTCCGCCAGGAAATGACCATGCCCAACTTGTAGGTGTGTTTGTTGATTGATCAGATACAGTAATTGCGGTACCCGAACATTTTGTTGCAGATGTTGAAAAACTTGCAACTGGAGCTGCTGCAGTTGTTGTATATGACACATTAACATTATCTAAATACACATAATTTCCCCATCCACTTCGAGATTCGAATTTCAAATAAACACTTGACTGACCAGCATATGAAGACAAACTTACTGTTTCTCTTCTCCATTGAGCATTAGCCGTAGGAGTGTAAGCGGCAGTAGAAGTACCAACAGAAGTTGATAATTGTGTGCCTCCTTTTGTGTACACATTAGTCCATGTGCCGCCACAATCAGTTGATATAAATACATTTAATGTGTCAATATCAACCGTACTATACATTTTATGAGACACATCAAACGTTACATTTAATGAACTATTGGCGCCTGTAAAACTTAACGCCGGTGTACGTAAAGCATCTTTTTGTCCAACAATACTTACTGTGCCTGTATAGTTGTCCATTCTAGCACAAGCAGTTGTTGTAGGTACTACTGGTATTCCTGTTGTATTAGCAACTCTTGTCCAAGTATTTGCAGCATTTAAAGTGTTAGTTGATGATTTTACCCAACCTGTTGGAGGGAAAGTAGTGGCGTCAAATCTCTCAGTAAAAGGTAATACTTGACCAACAGGAGCTGAAACAACCGTAAACGTAGAAGTCATACTATTGTTAGCTGCGTTTTGATCTGTTCCACCATTTGGAGAAGTTACCCATACAGAAAAAGTATGAGCGGCATTAGTTAAGCCAGTATAAGTATTTAAGGTTAAAACAGTAGAAGTAGTAGAAGCTAAAGAACCAGTCCAATTTAATGTTTGAGTAGCTAAAGCATCCATTTTATAATTAATAATAGCGGAAGTTAAAGTTGTTGAGCCGTAATTATTAAAAGTGATTTTTGGTGTTACATTATTATTACAAGTAGAGGAAGCATTAACTGGTGTAATAACACTTGAAATCCCAGCATCTAATGCGGTAACAGGGGTGCAACCTAATGATGTTTGTAATATATTCCAAGGCGCTGTATTTACAACTGCCTCCATACGAGCAACTTGATTTGCGGTAAACATATACATACAAGCATCGTCTGTATAGTCCATATAATTCATCCACATCGTTCCAGGGCTCGAAGCCGAACATCCATCTGTTTGAATTGAGCCTTGTGGAAAACAACCATAATGTTCTCCAGCCTGATTAGGAGTATCCGCACAATTATCTGTTCCTGTACAAGCAGTTCCATCATCTCCCCATATATGATTTAAATTAAAACAGTGCCCAAATTCGTGAGTCCCTGTTCTTCCTAAATTAAAAGGAGCTGTTGCAGATCCACCACTTCCTGCATAAGCATAATCAATTACTAACCCCCAAGTTTGACTAATTGTACCTGTTGGAAACTCACCATAACCTAGCAATGTACCAGATAAATCACAAACCCAAATATTTACATATTTAGTAACATCCCAAGGTGCATCACCTCCTGTAGCATTTGCTTTCACTGCATCATTTGTTCCAAAAGATGTGGCAGTTGTTGATTTATGAACAATACCTGTTGTTGCATTTCCATTTGGATCGCGTTGTGCTAAACAAAAACGAATATTTGATCCAGCTGCCACGGTAGAAAAAGTAGGCTGTGTTACTTTATTAGCGTCTGTATTAAATTTAGCAAAGTCATCATTTAATACCTGAACTTGAGAAGCTGCTTGTGCATCTGAAATATTTTCAGCTGCTGTATTATATACAACATGAACTACTACTGGAATTGTAACAATTGGCATAACGCTAGAACGACTAGCCGCTTGATTTGCCAAATACTGTTCAATAATCTGATTATATTGATTTAACTCATTTTCATAATTAGGGCGAGTTTGTTTTAAATAATTATGATGCTGAAGCGTTCCACATACTCTTTGCGTTGGAGCCTGAGCCAATAAAGCAACTGTTGAATAAATAGCTGCTACAATGGTTAGTATTGTTTTTTTCATCTTGATACAATGTTTAGTTACGATGAAGTAATGAAAGCAGTCTGATAAAACAAAATTTTTGAGTAATTTTTAATAAAAATCGACTAAATAAATTTTAGGCAAAATCAGTCGATTAAAATAGTTTTTTAGTCGATTTAAAAGTCGATTTAATCTAAATTACCGTATGTTGAAATCTCATAGGTAAATCCCAAATACTGTAGGCTTTTTGAAAAATTCTGGAGGAGTACTTTTTTTCCAAGCAGAAATTGGTTTTACTTGTATGCACTCATCACCTAAAGTAATATTAGTTGCCACTAATAAATGAGTAGTAGGTTGTAATGTTTTTAATAAATCTTCAAATACATTTCCGTTACGATAAGGAGTTTCTATAAAAAACTGTGCTTGTTTAAATTTCATACTAATGTTCTCTAACTCCCGGATACGTTTAGCTCTTTCAACTTTATCAATTGGCAAGTAACCATTAAATGCAAAATTTTGGCCATTAAACCCGCTGGCCATTATGGATAATACGATTGAACTTGGACCTACTAATGGAATGACTTTAATTCCTTTTTTGTGCGCTAATTTAATAATATCTGCACCAGGGTCTGCAATTCCAGGACAACCAGCATCACTCATTAATCCCATATTATTTCCTTGTAATAATGGCTCTAAAAACGAATTCAATTCTTCAGTTTTTACATGTTGGTTAATTAAAGATAATTGAGCTTTACTTATCTCTGGATAAGCACATTGCTTAAGAAACGCTCTCGCTTCTTTTGCATTTTCCGCAATAAAATAAGTGATAGTTTTTACTAAATCAAAGTTTCGTTTTGGCAAAACGTCCTCCAAATTACATTCTCCTAATCCAACTGGCAATAAATATAAAGTTCCGTATGTAGTCATAATTTATTTTAAATGAATATTTTTTTCTGAATCGATTTGCAAAACATCATCATCTATGAGTTTATTAATCAAATCATTTAATCGTTTACTATTAACCGACTGAAATTTACGAGTTAGTTCTGGCAACTTAAATGCCTGCTGACTTAGTTCGATTTTTATATTTTCAATTAATCCATCTTCTGTTTCTAAATTTCGTTTGTATTTCTCTATACATACGTCACAATATTGACAATCTTTAAAATCCGTCTCATTAAAATAAGACAGTAACAATCTACTTCTACAAATATTTTTTTCTGTCACATAATTCACTACACTATTTATTCGTGTTAAAGCTTTTTCTTTTAGAATAGGATAATTGAGTAATTTGATACTTTCAAATTTTAAATTAATTCTATTTTGCAAGAAAATCAGTTTAGGCAAAGTAGTTTGTGCTATAAATGAAATAACTCCTTGAGTATTTAAGTTTTCTAACTGAATAGCAAGTTCGTGTTCAGAAATTTTAGCTCTATAGGCCACGTCTTTTTCTTTAATGTGAACGTATTGCTCATATAATCCGCCATAACTTCTCAACAAAACTTTAATAACGGATTCGTATTTAGGAAACTTTATTTGATAATTATACAAATCATCTTTGTTCATTTTCATCATGACTTTTGATGGCTCATACCCACTATCTAAAAACGAAAAATATCCTTCTTTTTCTAAACACTTAATTGAATTATATAAAGTAACAGGTTTTAAATTATAATTTCGAGTCACTTCATTGATATCGAAACTAACGGATAATCCTTCTCCACTTTCTACTGGTATTTGATAAAAATTGTAAATAGCTTGATAGGATTGCTTAATATCTTCAATACTAGGTGTTTTTTCTTCATACTGTTCTTTTAAAGAAAATACATCATAATTGTTGCATAATAATATGGCATAAGCGGTCTTCTCATCTCTACCTGCCCTGCCCGCTTCTTGAAAATACGCTTCTAAACTTTCGGGCAAATCTAAATGCACTACAAAGCGAACATCTGGTTTATCGATTCCCATTCCAAAGGCATTGGTAGCCACAATCACTTGCGATTTATTATCAATCCAATTTTGTTGAATCATAGTCCTATCGTTTGGATTAATTCCTGCATGATAAAAAGAAGACGAAATTTTATTTTGCAATAGCCACTTGGAAATCTCTTCTGTTTTTTTCCTATTTCTTACGTAAACAATTCCTGAACCTCCAATATTTTGAATCACTTTTAGTAATCGTTCATATTTATTTTCTTCTAACTGAACAACATACCTAATATTTTTTCTTTCGAAGGATTGACGAAATACACTGGGGTTTTTAAATTCCAATTTTAATTGAATGTCCTCCACTACTTCTTTAGTAGCGCTAGCAGTTACAGCAATAATATTTACTGAAGGAAAATACTCTCTTAACTCTGCGATTTTTAAATAGCTAGGTCTGAAATCATAGCCCCATTGCGAAATACAGTGAGCTTCGTCAATAGCAATTAATCCAATTGGCAAATAAGACAAACGCTGACGAAATGTTTCGTTTTCAATTCTCTCTGGCGACACGTATAAAAATTGAACGTGGCCATAAGCTGCATTATTTAAAGCAATATCAATTTCTTTTAAATTCATAGAAGAAGTTATTGCAACTGCACTTATGCCTTTATTTTTTAAATTCTGAACTTGATCGTTCATTAATGCTATCAGAGGAGATACTACTAAACAAGTTCCTCCAATCGCTAAGCCTGGGATTTGAAAACAAATTGATTTTCCTCCACCTGTAGGTAACAACGCTAAAGTGTCTTTATTAGAAAGTATCGATTGAATAATATCTTCCTGCAAAGGACGAAAAGAATCGTAGCCCCAATGCTTTTTTAAATAAAAATAAATATCCTCTTTATGACTCAAATTTTACACCCAACTTTCTAAAATGCTAATTTATTACATTCTTACTCAAAAAACTAAACAAGCCTTGATATTTAGTGTTATAGCTTTTATATTAGTATGTATTAATAATGCCGAAAATGACAGAATTTGTAAATCCTATTGATAAAGATAAAGTTGCTGAAAACCCAGGACTCCTTCCTTACCCTCATCACGTTGGAGGAATAGTGATTAAACCTGAGGATAATGGAAAAATAAAGTCTCGTGCCTTAACAGCTATGAGAGAACAAACCAATATTCAAATGAGTCAAATTCAAAAGCAAGTTGAATTATTGGCTCAACAAGCAAACGAACTGAGAGAACGAATTGAAATGTCAGAAAAAATATACATGGCAGATTTATCTTTTGAGCCGCTCATTGGACATACTTATCACTTATATATCAAAGAAGGTAATTACAAACTTTTAATGATTGGGCCAGATGATTGGGGAAAGCTACCTAAAACACTTGAATATGTTGGGACTGTGAAAATGTTGGGTGATCATACCTGGGAGGTTCTTTCCAAAAGAAATTAAATATTTTAAATTAAACAAAACTTTGTTTACCTTGTTTACGTATATAACATAAAGGTAATACATGTTTAAAATAATTATATATATATCTTCTGCACTAGTTTTTAGCTCATGTATACTTTTTCAGCCATCAGCTAAAAAGTTAAACAATAGAGCTTTACGTAGTCACAAACAGTATGATGCTGTTATTGTACCTGGCGTTCCTTTTTTAGAGCCAAAATGGGATAGAACCATGCAAATGAGAGTTCTGTGGGCTATTCATTTATATAAGAATGGTAGCACAAAAAAAATCATCATGAGTGGAAGCTCTGTTTATTCTCCTTATGTAGAAGCACAAATCATGAAACTGTATGCTATTGAATTTGGAGTACCAGCTGAGGATATAATTATTGAAGATAAAGCACAACATAGTACCGAAAATGTATGGTATGGTTACAAATTAGCTAAATCATTGGGACATGAAAAGATTGCTTTATGTACAGATCCTTTTCAAACACGCATGACCTACCGTTTTGGGAAAAGACGATTAAAGGATTTGAAGTATTTACCAGTAATTTTTGATACTTTAAAAACTCTACCTCATCTTGTACCAGAAATAAACTACCAAGTTCATAAAATTGAAAATTTTACCCCAATTACCGAAACCCAAAGTTTTTGGTTCAGGTTTAAAGGAACAATGGGAAAACATATCAATTTCAAAGAATAATTTTATCTTTATATCGCATTTATTAATTTAAAACTATGCGCGCCTTACAGATAACAACTTTACTTTTATTTATTAATATCATTTCCTTTTCTCAATCTGAGGAAGGATTAGTTAAATGGCTAACTATTAAAGAAGCTCAAGAACTGAACAAAAAACAGCCAAAACCATTTTTAATAGACATTTACACAGATTGGTGTGGATGGTGCAAACATATGATGAAGACCACCTACTCCAATCCGAACATTGCAGGCTATATCAATCAGTTTTTTTACCCAATAAAGTTTAATGCCGAGACTAAAGACACGATTGAATATAATGGCAAAATTTACAAACCAACATCGCCTAATCCTAAAACACCTCATGAATTAGCAATTAAGTTCCTAGGAAATAGTTTAAGTTATCCTTCTACAATTTTTGTTTCAAATAATTTTGAATACAATTTATTATCACAAGGGTTTTTAGAAGAGAAAAAGCTAGAACCCTTATTAGTATACACAGTAGAAAATGTTTTCAAAAGCGCTCCCTATGAAGAATTTGCCGCTCAATTTACCAATACATTTTATGACACCACATTTACTAAAGGAACTATAAAATCATATAGCATTAAAGAAATTGAAAAATTACAGAAGAAGAAAACAAAAAAAGTATTAATAAATATTTATGCAGGATTCTGCAACTCATGTAAAGTTCAAAATGCTACTACATTAAAAGACACTGTAATTGTTAATTACATTAACAAGCATTTTTACTTAATGAACTTTGATGCAGAAAGTAACGATACAATTGTATTTAGAGGTGAGAAATGTTACAAAACAATATTAAACGGCTACCCACTTAATACATTTGCATTGAGAGCAACTAACAACAGATTACAATTTCCATCAATAGCTGTTTTAGACGACAAACAAAATACACTAGATGCCCTTAATGCTTATTTAACTCCTAAAACATTACTGCCAATATTAAAATATTACGCAGAAGATAAATATAAAACCATAAGTTGGCCAGACTATATCAAGGCATATAATGAACAAAAAAAATAGCGATAATCTCTTATCGCTTTTTTTTTAAAATTCAAACTTATATCCTATTCCTTTTATTGTTTTGATATAATCGTCGCCTAACTTTTCACGTAACTTCCTAATATGAACATCTATTGTTCTATCTCCTACTACTACTTCATCTCCCCAAACTTGTTCTAAAATATACTCTCGAGTGAATACTTTACCTGGTTTACTTGCTAATAAAGATAATAACTTAAATTCTTTTTTAGGAAAGGCGATTTCTTCTCCATCTTTATGAACGCAATACTTCTCTTTATCTATTTTAATTCCACCTAAATCTAATTGTGATGATTTTTGTTGATCAGGGCTATATCTTCTCAATAATGCTTTAATTCTACTAATAAAAACTCTAGGCTTAATAGGTTTAGTAATATAATCATCTGCTCCAACTTCAAAACCTGCAATTTGAGAGTAATCCTCATTTCTAGCACTTAAAAAAGCAATCATGACGTCTTTCAAACTAGCAATTTCTCTAATTTCTCTACACGTATCAATACCGTCCATTTCTGGCATCATTACATCTAATACAATTAAATGAGGAATCTCTTTTTTTGCTACACTAATAGCATCTCTTCCATTAAGTGCGGTATAAACTTGAAACCCTTCTTTTTTTAAATTATAACTCAAAAAGTCAAGAATATCTTGTTCATCATCAACAAGTAATATCTTATATAAATTATTTTCTGTACTCATATCATTCATTGGCACAAATTTAAGCTTAATGATTAGCTTCAAAGTTAACTAAATATTAAGAAATCGCATTATTTTGGTATTCCCTTTTTGATTTAGTTAAATGGTAAAAATATATAGCTTTAAACACTAAATATTCTATCCCTAATTTACTAAAACAGATTTAATAATAAGTTTACAAAGACTTTATTAGATTAAGGCAAAATTATAATTATGGCAACTACAATTAAAAGTCTTATTGATAAAAACAAAAATGCATTTGATCATTCTTTTTTTATCGAATCATTAAATCTGTCTTACATTCTATTAAACAAGGCTTTAAAACAAATAATAAAAGACGAATTAAACCAAGAAATTATTGACAACAAAATAAAAACTTCTAATTTAATAAGTCATATCAAAAAAGCATATGTAACAAATCCATCTATAAAGTTGAAAATTTCAAAAAAAGCAATAAAAGATATTGAGTTATTTGTTAGTCTTTATAAATTAATAGCTAAGGAATTGAAATTTCAGTATCCAGAAAAGAAAATTGCTGAAACAGCTCAATTAGGTATAAACTGTATTATTATTTTAAATACAAGCCTTTTAAAGATTAAAAACAACAAAATTTCTCATTAAACTAAAAACACATTTAACAATTTGGTAATATATAGGTTAGATTATGTTTAAATAACTTCTGTTAGTTTGTGACGTAAAATTTACAATCACAAAATGAAGTTAACACAAAACATAATTCTTTCTTTTATCATTATTTGTTTAATGAGTGTTTCTAGCGCCTATTCAAATAACAACCCAAAAGAGAAAACTATAATTGTTAGCGGCAAGATTGTTGATTTAAATAAAAATGAATTATTAGCGGGTGTTTCAATTACAGCATCTCAGGTTGAAAAAACAATCTATTCTGACCTAAACGGAAACTTTTTTATCTATATTAAGGTAAAAGATGCCTCTAACTTTAAACTAGAATTTTCTCAAGTAGGCTACTCTAGCAAAATCTTGTCATACGAAGACTTGTCTAAGACCTCTGGTAATCTTGAAATTACATTAACAGAAGAGTAAAATTACTCAATGTAAAGTTAATGTTAAGCTTTTGTTATTTTTGTAACATTAATAGTTTTTCTTGGTATAATTGTACAGAATTTACGTTCAACAATTAAAAATTCCAGATCATGAAAAATTTATTCTTAATCCTTTGCACCCTAATTTCAGGAATTACATTTTCTCAAAATATAACTTTAGTTGATGGTATTTACCTTCAAAACGAAATAGCCTATACAGGTAAGTATATTTCATATTTCGAAAACGGAAACATTAAAGAAGAACTAAACATTAAGGATGGCAAATTAAATGGCACTTTCACTAAAAATTATGAAAGTGGTAAAAAAATGGAAGTTGGCAACTACGAAAACAACTTAAAATTTGGCTTATGGACAAGATATAGCCAAAATGGAAATTTGATTGCACAAGCATCTTATTTGAATAATAAAAAAGATGGCAATTGGTTTGTTTATAACGACAATGGAGCGAAACTATTTGAAATGACTTACAAAGATGGTGAGAAAACAGGTGTTTGGAAACAGTGGGACGAAAACGGGCAATTGGTTAAAACAACAGATTATAGCTCATTATAATTAAAAATATAACACACAAAAGCGCACCAAATTTGGTGCGCTTTTTTTATGCCAATATACTTTATTGATATTAAATAATTGTGTTTTCGACCAACTACTAATATCATTCTCTGAAACATTTAATTAAAAACATAACTAATAAATTCAATTGAGTATAAAGTCTTATATTATATATAAAAATTAAAATAGATAATGGTTTGCTAATATAATCTACGCATCTGCTTAATATATGGCGCCGACATTTGCATAAAATTGCAATATATGTACCCAGAAACCATCATTGATCACGAAAGCAGTTTACTTTATGCGCAAACCATACAAAATGGTTTGCTTCCAAAAAAAAGGCACTTTGATAAGTTTTTTAATGATTACTTTATACTATACAAACCCCAAGATAAAATAGGTGGCGATTTTTATTGGTTAACTCAAAAAGGCGATACTATATATTTTGCATTAGCGGATTGTACAGGCCATGGCATATCTGGAGCCATGCTTTCTGTTTTGGGAATTAGTTTACTTAACTATGTTATTCAAAAAAATTATACTAATGTGGGCGATTACCTCACCGAATTAGATAAAAAATGGATAGAAACATTTAATAATGATTTGCACGATTCGCATTTTAATAACGATTGGTTAGAGATTACTCTCATTTCTTATAACACAAAAACAAAGGAATTTCAATATTCATGTGGTGGTGGAGAATTTGCAGTACATCAAAACAATCAAATAAGTTTTTATAAAGGAAATAATTTTCCAATTGGTGGTTGGCAAATAGAAAAATCTAGAATTTTTGATACCCATAAAATAGTTTTAGAAGAAAACGCAAAACTCTACTTTTTTTCAGATGGCATAAAACATCAATTTGATTCAGACAATCACAAAAAATTTAGTAGAAAAAGATTGCTCCATCTTTTGAATCATTATAGCGAAGTATCAATGAATCAACAAGTTGAGTTACTTGAATTTGTAATTGATACTTGGAAGGGCGATACAAAACAAACAGATGACATCTCTTTAATAGGAATTGAACTACAATGTTTATGTTAAGTAATTATTAACTAATTAAACATTTTAAGATTTTGATTTAATATTAAGGTAATATATAATTGACATTAACCTTAAGTAGGTATTGTTTTTTTGCAGCGTCAAATAACAAAATATCATGTTCAAAAAAATAGCCCTTACAATTGCCATTTCCTTCCTTACTTTAATTATAAATGCTCAAACTGGAAAAATTATTGGCAAAATAATAGATGCCAAAACTGGAGAAACACTTCCTGGAGCAACCGTTTTAATTGAGGGAACAACCAAAGGCGCATCAGCTGATTTTGACGGAAACTTTTCTCTAACAGGTTTACAAGCTGGAAAATATACGCTTGTAGCAAGCTATATTACATATGACAATAAAAAGTTCATAGATGTTGTTGTAAAAGCTAACGATGTCACTGAATTTAATATTGGACTAGATCAATCTAATTCTCAAAACTTAACAGAAGTAGTTGTTCAGGCAGAAATGAATAAAGAGAACACTAATGCTGTATTAATCATGCAAAAAAATAATGCAAGTGTAAGTGACGGTATATCTTCTGAAAGCATTAAAAAAACACCCGACAGAACGACTAGTGATGTGATCAAAAGAATTAGTGGGGCTACTATTCAGGATAATAAATTTGCCATTATTAGAGGTATGAGCGATCGTTATAATGCAGCTTTTATCAACGGAGCTCCACTGCCAAGTTCTGAAAGTGATAAAAAGGCATTTTCATTTGATATTTTTCCTGCTAACTTATTAGACAATATTATTATTTTAAAAACGGCAACTCCCGATTTACCAGGCGACTTTGCAGGTGGAGTTATTCAAATTAATACCAAAAGTATTCCCGAAAAAAATTCTCAAAGCATTTCAATAGGTGCTGGTTATAACACTCAAACTACTTTTAAAGATTTTAAAACCTACGAAGGTGGCAAAACTGATTGGTTAGGAATTGATGATGGAACTAGGTCAATCCCTGGGGGGATTCCATCTACAAAAGATTATTCGCAAGACAAATTAGAACAAATCAATTATGCCAAAATGGTAAATTATGATTGGAGTTTGCAAACTAAAAAAGCTTTGCCAAATCTTAATTTACAATATTCATTAGCAAACGTAGGCAAAGTATTTAAAAAACAAGCCGGAAGTATTTTTGCATTAACATATAACAACAACACTAATACAACATTTACAACAAGAAGAGATTTTTCTGAACAAGGGGAAAATTACGACATTATAAAAAACAGTGATTATAAGGATACGACCTATTCAAATACAGTTTTAGCTAGTGCTCTTTGGAATTTAGCTTATAAATTAAATGATAATCATCAAATAGGTTTAAAAAACTTATATAGCATAAACTCAGACGACCGAGTTATCACAAGAAGAGGTGCCTTAGAAATCAATAATAATAAATGGGAAATATCTAATGCTAGATGGTTCACTCAAAATAAAATATACTCTGGACAATTAAACGGTGATCATTATATTGAAAAAGCAAAAATTAAAGCCAAATGGGTAGCTGGCTATAGTAATATACAAAGAGAGATGCCTAATTTAAGAGTGATGAGATATACGAAAAGTTCTATAGAACAAAATGTAGAAAACGACTCTATACCTTATACAGCAAATATCTTTACAAGTAACGCAACATCTACAGGTAATGGAGGTACAATGTTATTTTCTAAAACTGATGAATCAATTAAAAGTATAAAGTATGATTTAAGTAGAAGTTTTAAAATAAAAAAATCGCAACATGAAATAAAAATAGGAGGAAATCATATTTACAGAGAAAGGGCATTTGAAGCTAGATTCCTTGGATATGGTATGTACAGAAAAAACTCTTCTTTAACTCCTAATACAAATTTATTATTGTTAAATGAATCCGAAATTTTTGCTCAAGAAAATATGGGGATAATTGACGGACCAGGAACTAAAGATGGAGGTTTTTTATTAGTTGAAGCTACTACACCAAAAGATAACTACCAAGCATCTTCTATGTTACATGCTGGATATTTATCTATTGATTCAAGATTTTTTGAAAAATTGAGATTTATTTATGGAGCTCGAGTGGAGTCTTACAAACAAAAAATCACCTATTATTTAAGTCCTGATGAAGCTACTATAAAAGATTCAACGGTAATCGACATTCTTCCTTCAATAAATGCAGTATATAGTGTTACCGACAAAACTAATATTAGATTTGCGTACTACAGAACTGTATCTAGACCTGAGTTTAGAGAATTAGTTCCTTTTACTTTTATTGATTTCTCTACAGGATTTAGTATTGATGGTAATCCAACACTTGTAAGAGCAAAAGTAGACAACTATGACTTAAGAGGTGAGTGGTACCCAGGAGCAGGGCAAATAGTTTCAGCGTCTGGTTTTTACAAACGAATTACTAATGCAACAGAAATGTCTGTAAATGCTGCTTCTCAAATTAAAAGTTTAACATATGTAAACGTTCCATTAGTAGAAAACATTGGTTTAGAATTAGAATACCGTTTTAAATTAAGTACCATATTTAAATCCGATTCATCAAAATTATTAGACAACACAACCATCTTCACAAATTTCGCTTACATTCAATCAAAAGTTGATGTTAGTAAAATAAATGGAGCCGGAGCCTCTACTCGTCCCTTACAAGGCCAATCTCCTTATATTGTAAATGCTGGAATTCAATACTTAGACTTTGAAAAAGGCTGGGGAGTTAGTCTTTCTTATAATGTAATTGGAAGAAGGATTGTAATCGTTGGCTCAAGTGCTGAACCTGATTTTTATGAAGCTCCAAGACATGTATTAGATTTACAATTATCAAAAACATTCAAACAAAAATTCGAAATAAAATTTAATGTAAGAGATATACTTGCACAAAAACAAGTTTGGTATCAAGACATTAATAAAAACGGAAAACTAGATAAAGGAGCTGAAAAAGAAAGTCAAAACTTAACGCATTCAGGTCAAACAGACAATGTAATGTTTAACACAAAACTTGCTCCCACTCTATCGTTGTCACTTTCTTATAAATTTTAAATAATAAAATAATAAAACAATGTTAAGGCTGTGTAAATCACAGCCTTTTTTTGTTAACGTTCAGTTAATGTAATTGTAAAACATATGTAAGGTTAGTTTAATGTAAATAAAAGATTGTTGAAATAGTTTTGCATATCAAAAAAAACTAAAACTAAAATGAAAAAAATTTACTTATCAGCAGCAGCATTATTAGCTTGCTCTTTTTTAAACGCTCAATCAGCGTTCACTTGGGATGTAACATCTTACAAAGGTGCTTTTCCCGTAACCGATAATACTCCAGCTACAGATTGGACATCTGGTTGGGCAAATTGGGATCCGGAAAATACAAATTACGCGACTCCAACTTCAACAATAACAGGAGACATTTCTACAAACACTTCTATTAGTGGTGTTGTGTATTTAGATGGTATTGTACATGTAAAAAACAATGCTACTTTAACAATTGCTGCAGGAACAGTTATTAGATGTAAACCAAATGACGTAAGCTTAACACCTGGTACATTAATTATTACTAAAGGTTCTAAAATTCAGGCTCAAGGAACGGCTTCTCAACCAATTGTTTTCACATCTAACAATACTGTATCTAATGGTCGCAATCCTGGAGATTGGGGTGGTGTAGTAATTTTAGGTAACGGTGTGATTAATACTGGTGGTGTTTCTACTAGTCCTAATGTAAGTAAAGTTGAAGGTTTTGCAACAACTGATCCATTAAGATATTATGGTGGAACAAATGACGCTGATAATTCTGGTGTTCTTTCATATGTAAGAATTGAATTTGCTGGTGTAGCATTAGATCCATTACAATCAAACTCTGAGATTAATGGTTTAACATTAGGTGGTGTTGGTTCTGGAACAAAAATCGATCACGTACAAGTTTCTTTCTCAGGAGATGATTCTTTTGAGTGGTTTGGCGGAAAAGTAGATGCTAAATATTTAATTGCATATAGAGGTACTGATGATGATTTTGATACTGATTATGGTTTCAGAGGTCGTGTACAGTTTGGTTTAGGTGTAAAAGATCCAAATATTTGGGATGCAATTTCTGGTGGTGCAAGTAATGGTATTGAATCTGATAATAATGGAACTTCTCCATATTTAGCATTACCATTAACTAAACCTGTTTTTTCAAACTTTACTTTTATTGGTGCTAAAGGAGATGGAACTGTTTATGGCGCAGGAACTTTACCTTCTGGTGAAGCTCATGAAGCTGCGGCTCATATCCGTCGTAATTCATCTCATTCTGTTTTCAATTCATTAATCTTAGGTTTCGAAAAAGGATTACGTTTACAAAATGCAGTAACTTTAGATAATTTCAACGCACCTTCAACAGCTGATTCTGTAGCAGTAATTGCAAATAGCAATATCACACCAGAAATTGGCTCTACATTTATTACTGAATCAGCTACAGTATTTACTCAAAACTGGTATCACGCTTACGCATCTGCTAACAACGTAGATACAGTAACTACAATTGCTCAAATTAATTTCGTAAATGCATTTGTTCAATTAGGAAATGTACCTGATTACCGTTTAGCTGCTGCTTCAACTGCTTCAACTGGCGCAACATTTACTAATCCAACTTTTGTTGGAGGATTCACAGGTATTAATGAAGTTACTAGTGTTATCAAAAACTCATTCGTATTGTATCCTAACCCAGCTTCAGAAAACACAACTATCGCTTTTGTGATCACTGAAAAAAATAAAGTAAGCGTTTCTGTTTATGATGTATTAGGAAATTTAGTATCTATCATTTCTCAAGAAAATGAATTTGAAAAAGGAAACAATACTATTTCATTAAACACATCAAACTTATCAAGTGGTATCTATTATATTTCATTAGAAGTTAATGGTGCTAAAGAAACTAAAAAATTAGTAATCAATAAGTAATCTTATACCTTATAAAGGCACGAACAACCGTTCGTGCCTTTTTTTATTACATGCAACAATCCTTCCATATAGTATTTGTATCTAACTCTGAATCGTCGGTAAAAAAAACTGCTGATTATTTAGAAGAAAAAAAGTACAAAGTCTCCTTCGTTAAATCCGAAGAAGATTTAATGGATTGCCTTCATAATGACCATGTTAATTTGGTTATTGTAGAGCTAGATTATAAACAAAAAGATGGGATAACCATTACATCTGATATTAGAAATTTAAAGGATATAGAACAGCCTTTCATCATCTTATTCTCTAACAAACAAGATGATTATATTCAAATAACTGCTTTTAATTCGGGAGCAGATGATTTTATAGTTTCTCCAATAAAACCTATTTTGTTGGAAGCTCGAATTTCAACTCTCAAAAAACGGTTGATTAGCAAAACAATTGAGAATAAAGAAGAACAAATACCTCCAAATTTTTTTGTAGATAAAGAACAATATCTCATCATTACACCTAATGGAAAAATAAGTTTACCACGAAAAGAATTTGAAATGGTGAGTTTAATGTATCAAAACACACATAAAATATTTACTCGTCAGGATTTTGCTAAACTAATTTGGAACTCACCAGAAGTTGCTAATAGCAGAACCATCGATATTCACATCAGAAACATCCGCCGCACCCTAGGCAATGATATTATAAAAACTACCAAAGGGGTAGGATATACTATTAACAGAGATCTATTGTAAGTCCTTATAATTTTTCTAGAATTATTCAAGCGCAAGTACGATTAGGTTGTGTTAGTAGCAGTTTATTTTATTATTCTAATTGTTGTACGTCTATTTACGTTTCTAGCGTGGTCGCCTAATTTGTCTTGCTCTTTTTTTGAACGAATTGGTTTGGTCTCGCCAAAACCTTTTGCAACTAACCTATCTGTATTAATCGTTTGACTTACAAAATACTCCCTGAGTCTTTCTGCTCTGTATTGAGATAAGGCTAAATTTTTCTCATCGTCTCCTCTGAAGTCTGTATGTGCACCAAGCTCGACTTTTATGTCGGGATGTGAATTAAGAAAATTCAAAATGCTGTCTAAAGTTGGTTTGCATTTATCAATGAGAATACTGTCTTGTCCGAGAGAATATGAAATACCATAAGTCGTAAATACTTGCCCAGACTTTAGTTTTGTGTCAGAAAGCGAAAAACGTTTTACTGAACAACTACAAAATGTCAGAGAAATAATTATAATTTGGATTGTTCTCATAAATTGCTACTAACTAACATATAGGAGCAATAAATTGCACTTATATGGCATATGAAACGAAATAGGCGCTACAAAGTAGCGCCTATTTATTTTTTATTTAGCAGCAGCTGCCGCACTTTTCACTTTAGCGTCTTCCAATATTTTTTGACTTTTCACCTCAGCTTCATCTAATATTTTTTGGGCTTGTTTGTCAGCTTCTTTTTTAGCTATCTCTGCTGCTTTTTTAGCGGCAATTTTCCCTAAAGGATTTTTCACTTCTTCCACTTGCTTATCCGCTGCTGCATAAGCTTCTGCTTTTAATTTATCAGAAGCTACTTGTGCATCCGCTTTTAATTTTGCAACCTGAGCTTGTGCATCTGCTAATATTTTTTGAGCTTCTTCGTTAGCCTTGTCTTTAACAGCAGTAACAGCTTGATCTTTAATACTAGCTCCTGCTTCACCTGCTTTTGTTCCTGTCTTCACTGTTGGATTCATCACTGTTCCGCCAAATCCAACATTTACTTTAACTGATTTAGGCATACTAACGGTTGTTCCAATCGCAGAACTTGCTTGTCCTAATAAACCTGCCACCATCGAATTGGCTTGTGAACCAAACATCTCTGTTGGCACATCCATTTTCCAATTATAATCTATTGTTTGATCAAAGCCTGTAGAACCTGTAATTTCCGCATTAATCTTATCAATTTTTACTTTAACTGGATTACGTAAGTTTACTCTTCCATCTTTAAACTCATATTCAGCAACCACATTTTGTAATGTTAGATTTTTTAATTGTTCAATTTTTAAGGCTTCTCCTAATTTTACAAATGCAGGAAAACCACCAATAGATACACTGCTCGTTTTTAATACGCCATTACCATGTAAAGTTGATAATATTGGCGACATCGTTTGATCTAAATCTGCTTTAAAGTTTTCTAAAGTTGCTGTAAACATACCTTTTGCATACTGCCCTATTGGAGCTAATTTTTGAACGGTATTAAACGCTGCATACGTTTTTTGAATATCAAAATTATCTACTTTAAAAGTTAAATCCACTGTTGGTTTTTTAGGGTTAGTTGTTTCGTAATAACCATTCATTAAAACCTTACCACCTAACAATCCTAAATTCAAATTCGTCATATCTACTTTGCGTTTCTTAATTTCGATATTACCGTTCATATTATCTATCACTAAATTATCATACAACAACTTCGTAATATTTGCATTTAAAATAAAATCGATATTTCCTGGCACTTCTGCAACTGTCATTGCAGCCGTATCCACAGCGGCTGGTTGAGCAGGTGCTGTTGACGTAGAAGAAGAACTCATTAATTCATTTAAGTCCATCAAATTAGATTGAACATTAAAATGTCCTACAATTAAAGAATCTTTAAAAATGTATTGCATGAAATTATCAATTTTACCATTTGCTTTCACGTCTGATTTACCCATTAAAGCATCAAAACCAGCTAACTCCACAAATTGATTAGTGAAATTTAATTTCATCATATTCAACATCACTTCATACGGAAGTGTTGTTGTTTTATAATTCATTTTATTAATTTCTAAACTTCCTGCCATTTTAAATTTATCATACTCTTTTTTATCAATGCTACTCATTCTTCCAGCTGCCGAAATATCTGCTTTAATGATACCACTCATTTCATCCCCTTTTTCTAATGGAATAAACTCTTTTACTGAAGCTAAATTGATAATACCTTTTACTTGAGCCGCTAAATCAGGGTCAGAAATTGGTGTTTTAACATGAGCCCACATATCAATTGGATTTCCTGCCATTTCTAAATGAAATTTATTCACATCAATGACTGTGGCATCTAAGAAATCTTTTTTGTTTTCTACATGCACATCAATATTAATATTGTTAACTGATTTAGGTAATGAAGGATATTTAAACATCGCGTTTACAATTCCTAAATTAACTTCAAACGATGGGTACGTATCACTTTTTCCATCAGCACTTGTGTGCATGGTTCCAGCAGCTTTACCATTTAATTTTAAACTACCTGATGTTTTAACACTAGCAAAATCTTTACTATAAACACTTGGAATTAAAGATAAAATAGATTTAAACTCCGTTTGTTTCGCAGCAAATTTTAAATCCATGGTGATATTATCTTTAGGCATTGACACAAAGCCATCAAAAGATAAACCTAAGTCATTTAAATCTAATTCATTTTCTTTAAATGTAAATTTCATGTTAGGCATATCCATATCTAAATCAGCCTTAAAACGTGTTTTTGCTTTAGTTAAATAACCAACACCACCCATTTCAAAAGATGTTTCAGCAATTTCTAACAAATTACTTAATAAGAAATTATCTTGAGTAAAATCCCCGCTCAAGGTATAATTCATATCCCTTAATGAAGCCGTCATATTACCTTGCATATCATTGTAAGTAATATTTGCATGCTTAATTTGTAATGACTTTAATTTTAAAGCAAATTTAGTAGCAGAAGTATCCACTGGCTGAACTGCTGCAGTATCTGTACTTGCTTTAGCAATATCCCAATTAGCTTTTCCATCTGTCATAACAATACCATTAATTTTAGGCTCATCAATCACTAATGAATTCACCTGATATTGATCTCCACTAATCACACTTTTAATATTTAAATCAAAAGATAATTCTTTGATAAATGCTAAAGTATCTCCGTTAAATGGCTCAACATTGATAACACTCACATTTTGGATTTTAAATCTAAAATCTGGAAATGAACTAAATAAGGTTAAATCAAACTCTCCAAAATCAACTTTGGCATTTAAACTTTTATTAGCCTCGTCTTTTACAATTTGAACGATTTTGTCCTTAAAAATAAAAGGGGCTATTATTATTAAAACTAAAAGTAATAAAAATGAAATTCCGCTCCATTTTAAAATTCTTTTAAATAAACTTTTCTTTGCTTTTGGTTGTTCTGAGCTCATTGATTAAATTTAAATATGATTACGAATGTAATAATTTTTTAACAAAAAAAATTACATCCAAACCATTTAAGAGCGAATAGAATTACAATTAAACTTTAATTATATTTTCAAACCTTATTGACATTAAGTGATTTATTTCTTACATTTGGTATTAAAACATTACATCTGTAAGATTTTATGAAAAAATTACTACTTATTTTATTTTTTTTCACCTTAAGTTTTTATCAAGCTCAAATTGTAAATGCTTACGCAAAGGTAGCGAGTATTAACGGAGCTCAAACAACTCTTATTGTCAATAATGTAAATGAGGCTAGTCACACTTTTACAGTTGGAGGGCGAGTAATTATTATGCAAATGCAAGACGATGCCATTGGCACTAACACCACAAACGCTTCTACTTTTGGCGATGTTGGAGTTATACAAAGTGCTGGCTTATACGAAATTGGAATTATAGCTTCTCGAATGCCCGCTACTGGCACCCCTACTTCAATTGTACTAAGTAATCCATTATCATCAAGTTTTAATACGGGGTCTAATTCATCATTACAAATTATCACCTTTAGAGATATGGGCGCAAATTATACCACTACAGCAAATATAACTGGCTTAGCATGGAACGGTAATGTAGGAGGTGTTATTGCTTTTGAAACTTCAAACACATTAACATTAAATCATAGTGTAATTGCAGATGGGATTGGCTTTTTAGGAGGGGTTCGTTCAAATGATAACGGCGGACCTATTTGTGTTGCAGGAAATTCAACAAATTATATTTCAAATAGTGCAAACTATGGTGGAAAAGGGGAAGGGATTTACAAAAGTTTAAATGCTAACTTTAATAAAGGTAGAGCAAAAATATTATCTGGCGGCGGTGGCGGTGGCGACCATAATGCTGGTGGTGGTGGTGGAAGCAACTACTCTACTGGCGGACAAGGTGGAAACGGATACAATAACTGCACTACATTTCCAGCAGGAGGATTAGGTGGCGTAGCATTATCTTCTTATATATCAGGTTCTCGAATATTTATGGGCGGCGGCGGCGGCGGCGGACAACAAAATAATACCGTTGGTTCTGCTGGTGGAAACGGCGGCGGAATTATTATTATAAAAGCAAATACACTTATAACTAATACGTTATGTGCCTCAGCTATAAGGATAAGTGCTAACGGGCTTACAGCCGCTAACGTTGGAAACGATGGTGCCGGAGGTGGTGGAGCTGCAGGAAGTATACTTTTGCAAGTAAATACATTTTCTACAAGCGCAACATGTCCTTTATCTGTTAATTCTAATGGAGGAAATGGAGGAAATGTTACAAACTCTGGTGCACATGCTGGTGGTGGTGGTGGTGGACAAGGAGCAATCGTTTACCCTTCAAGTCAACCTACCGTTAATGTAACTTCAACGGCAACAAACGGCACTCCTGGCTCCGACAATTCCAGTGGATTAGTGTCTGCTGGTCCTGGCGGCGGAGCAAATAATGGAGGTGTTATTCCAAACTCTCCAACACCTCTTCCAATAGAATTAATAAGCTTTGAGGGAACGGCAGAATACAATAAAATAAAATTAACTTGGTCAACAGCAACAGAAACTGATAATGATTATTTTATAGTTGAAAGAAGTGCTGATGGAATTCATTTTACTAGCATTGGTAATATTGACGCTGCAGGAAATTCCACATCTATAAAAAATTATTCTCTTTATGACACTAAACCTTATTCTACAATTAATTACTACAGATTAAAACAAACTGATTTTGATGAAAGTTATACGTATTCAAAAATCATATCTATAACTTCTGAAAACGAAACGCTATACACTATTTATCCTAACCCAGCTAGTACTAGCGAACCTATATATGTTTTATTTGAAAAAAATCAGACAAACTCTATAGAATTAAATATTTACGATATCACCGGAAAGCTAATTACAACAACTATAATTAAAGATTTAACAGAAGATAATCAGACAAAAAAGATTAATACTGGCGAATTAGCAAAAGGCATCTATATGATTTGTTTTTACGATGGCATTAAAAATCAAGTGAAGAAACTGGTTATTAATTAGCCTTAAACGCTAACTCAAAACGAGTTCCATTATCATTACTGAATTTAGACTTTCCATCTAATTGCTCTGTAAGCGCCTCAACTACTGTTATCCCTAATGATTGCTTTTTGTCATAATCATTTGGTAATCCCGAACCATTATCTTTCACTGTCATTAAAAAATTATCTTTTTCTCTGCTAAAAGAGATTGATATTTCTCCATCGTTCTTTTCTTTAAATGCATGCTTATAACAATTGGTTAGCAATTCGTTCAATATTAAACCACAAGGTATAGCCGCATTAACATTTAACGACACATTATTAATATTGGCATTTACTTTTATGTAATTTGAAATGACAGGGTAAGACGAAGTGATTTCTGTAATAAGCTCCTGAATATATTCTTCAAAATTAACATCCGTTAAATTATCACTTTTATATAACCGATTATGAATTAAAGCCATTGATCTCACTCGATTTCTGCTTTCAAGTAATACATTTTTTGCATCATCGTGCAAATTATCATTCAGTGTTAAGCTAAATAAACCTGAAATAATCGCCAAATTGTTTTTAACGCGATGATGCAACTCAGCAATTAAAAGATTTTTTTCAGTTAAAGCATTTTTGATAGCTCTTTCTGATTGTTTTCTTTCTTCAATGCGAAGTATATACTGATAGCTTTCTTTTAAATTATTTTGAATCATTAAATACACAAAAAAACCAACCGCCGACGCACTGAATATTAAGTTAAACATAAACATCTGAGAACGTTTCTCATCTGATAAAAACTCACTTCTAAACAAATCATAATTAGTGGCTACATTAATAGTAAGAAAAGAAATAATTAATGCGAAATGAATAAACATCGCTTTTTTATCCTCCCTCATATCAAAAACAAAAGCAATTGCCAATATCAGAGGAAAATGATACAAATAGGTCCCTGATAAAATTCCAGAATAAGAATCAAAATAAAAAATAGCTAAACTAACTGTTGTAAACAAAAACGAAATAGAAAAGCGATGGTATTGTAATTTATTTAAATAAAAACCAACTAAACAAACTAAAACTAAGCTTTCTATTAAAACAGCAGAAAAAATATCTCCTAAATAAAAATTATTAAAGCCACTAAATAAAAAAACAAGGATAGAAATTGAGCTAAATTGATTAGTAAGTTTAATTCGCTTAACTAAAATATCATCATACTCTTCTTGTATTCCAATGGTAGAGATATAATTCCAAATTTTTTGGAACATAAAATTACTTGCTCAGAATTTTAAAATCTGTCCTTCTATTTTCCTGTCTTCCTGCTTCCGTATCATTAGTAGCTACAGGCATTGTTTCGCCGTAACCTTTAGCCACTAATCTGTCTGTTGAAATTCCTTTACCTATTAAATAATTAACAACAGATTGAGAACGAGATTGAGATAATTTTTGATTATACTCATCACTTCCTTTGCTATCTGTATGGCTACCTAATTCGATTTTTAATGTAGGATTATCAGTTAATAATTTAATTAATCGATCTAACTCGTTAGCCGATTCTGGACGGATAGTTGCTTTATCAAAATCAAAGAAGATGTTTTTTAAAACGATTGACTGCCCAACTTCTATAGCTTTCAAAGCAATATTTTTTTCAACTTCCTGAAACTCTTCAGAAGCTTTTAAATCGAAGTTTTCAGAATGAAATAAGTAACCATCTTTTTTCACTGCTATACCATAATTTTTACCAGAAGGCAAAGACACTAAATACTTACCAGTTGTACTGTTTGATTTAAATGTAGCAATTACTTCATTTAATGAATTATCAATTAATTCAATAGCTGCTTCTAATAATTTGTAAGTTTTAGCATCAGAAATCACACCTTTTAAAATGGTCATTTTTGGCCCGTTACTTACTATTTTTTCAGCTTTAAATTCACTAACAGGAGCCGCTACACTTGCCAATAAATTATCTTCATTCATTAAAACTGGTGATTTTTCAGGGCCTAAGAAGGTGATTCTATAAATATCCTTATCTCCATAACCACCTTGCTTAGATGAAGCAAAATAACCATGATTACCACTTCCACTAATTACAAAAAACACATCATCATCAGGTCCATTAATTGGATATCCCATATTTACTGGCTCACCCCATTTACCATTTTCAAATGTTGATTTAAAAATATCGTAACCACCCATGGTGCTATGAGCCTTAGAACTAAAATAAATAGTTTTTCCATCAGGATGAATAAATACACCTTCTTCGCCATATTTTGTATTTAAAGATGGCCCTACATTTACTGCAGGTCCCCAATCACCTTTAGCATCTTTATCAGAATAATAAATATCGCCCGCTCCTAACCCTGCTTCTCTATCACTGATAAAATATAATCGTTTAGAATCATAAGATAAGCTCACTGATGATTCATGGGCCTTTGAGTTAATGTTTTTATTTAAATGCTCAGGTTTGCTCCAAGTATTACCCACCAAATTACTCACATAAATATCTCCACCGTCTTTTTCTTTATATTTAAAAATAAACATAGTTGTTCCATCACTTGATAAACCTGAAGTTGCATCATGCTCTGGACTATTAACTAATGGACCAAAATTTTGAACTGGAGTCCACTTACCATTTACTTTAAAAGATTGATATAAATCTTCAAATGGCCAACTATCTCCTTCATCTAATTTACCACCTGTTGAGTTTTCTCTACGAGCAGTTAATACCATCATCGATTCATCAGCAGAAATAAACGCAGAATACTCAGGATAAGATGTATTAATATTAGAACCCAAATTATCTACAAAAATTCTTTGCGGGTTAGCCACTTCTCTCTTCCCTACCCTACACTCGCTCATTTTTTTATTAACATCTTCGATAGCTAAAGCATTTCCTTTAGCATCAGAACTTAATGTATTTAAATACACTTGATAGTATTTAATAGCATCGTCCCATTTTAGTTGAAACTGTAAAGCCCAACCTAAAAAATAAGTGACATCTAATGGAATTTTACCATTTAACATGGCAGCTTTTTCTAAATACTTACTAGCCGCATCTGATTGAGGGTTTAAATTGAAATTGATTACCCCTAACATGTAATTTAATTCGGCGTTATTAGGATTAAATTCCTGCGCTTTCATTAAAAATGGTTGTGCTTGTTTAAAATAAATATCACCAGCTCGTTGATAATCCTTGCGACTTACGGGGTAGTATTTATTTTTATCAACATAGCCTTCTAATACAAAGTCATATTCCTTTTTACCTAATTCAAAAGCATCTTTACCTTCATCTAAATTCTTCTTTGCTTCTTTTAAGAAATCTTTTTTGTCTGGAAAATTAGATTTTTCGAATTCCACATTTTGAGCAAATGCAAAAGAGGAAGTGAAAAGAATTAATGTTACTATTTTATATAATGTCTTCATACTTGAATATTAGAATGATTGTATAATTTTATCAATATTAGATTAATCGCAAAAACCAGAAGTATATCTTTTTCCTTCAGCTGAACCGTATTCAGCTGCTTTTTTCCAGTCAAAACAAGCGCCTTCTTCATCTTTCAACATTTGTTTTGCAATCCCTCTATTTACATATGCGGCCGCTAATTTTGCATCTGCCTGAATAGCTTTATTTGCCCATTCAGTGGCTGATTTATAATCTTTCTTTTTAATATAAGCAGACGCCATATTATTCATTGCTAACACATAATTTGGCTTTATTTTTAATGCAGCATCAAAGTCTGCAATAGCACCTGCGAAATCGTTTAAGTTTAATTTCGCTGTTCCTCTGTTGTTCAAAGCAATATAATAATCTGGTTTAATACTAATTGCTTTATTGTAAGCGTCAATAGCACCAGTATTATCTCCTTTATTACGTTTACAAGAACCTAAATTATTATAAGCAAAAAACAATTTCGAATCTATCGCAATTGCTTTTTCATAATCAATAATAGCTCCAGCCTCGTCGCCCGATTGTTTCTTTGCAGAAGCTCTATCATTATATGCGTAAGCGTAATCTTTCTTATTTGCTATAGCTTTATCATATTCTGAAATCGCATATTTATAATCTCCAGCCTCAAAATTTATTTGACCATTTAAATAAAAGGCTTTACTGTAAGTATCATCTATAAAAGTGGTTTTACTTAAATAAGCAACACAAGAATCTTTTTTATTAATCGCATAAAAACTTTGAGCTTTACCAAAAAAAGCATCTGTACTTATTGGATTAATTGCTAATGCCTTATTATAATCATCAATAGAAGCATCATAAGATTTAGCCTCATATCTTGCTGCGCCTCTGTTACAAAAAGCTTTATCAAAATTAGGCTTAAAGGAAATGGCTTTTGTAAATTGTTCAATAGCCATGTTATAATCCTTTTTAGTCATTAATTCTAATCCAGCATTATAGGCATTTTCTGCTTCTTGATCAGAAGTTAATGCAGTTTTTATTTTTACAGTATCTTGAGCTGAGATGTTTAAATACAAAAAGCTAAGACCTACTAATACAATTTTTCGCATAGAATAATTTGTTACGTTTTAAAGATAAAAAAATAAATGAAAAAAAGGAACTTAATTTTAAAAATTAAGGTAATAATCCTTTGTTAATAGCTTATAATCATCTGTATATTGATGCCTTTCGTCAAGTTCAATCGCAATAGTTTTCTCGGAAAATTCGGTGGGAGTGAACTCAAACTGCATTAAATGGCGTTTATCCGTATCCTTATTAACTTTAGATTTTACTCTTAATAATTTAGACAAAAAAAGGCCTCTTTTTTGCGCTAAATCTCTAAATTTTTCAGCTTCTAAAGTTGGTAAAATTAGACAAAATTTACCTTTTGGGTCCAATAGCTTAATAACACCTTCAATTAACTCTTCAAAAGGCAACACATCAGCATGACGAGCAAAAGAACGTTGTTCGTCAATTGATTTTAAAGACTGCTCAAAATAAGGAGGATTAGTGACTATTAAATTATACTTTTTGCCAGCTACATTAGCATAATCTTGCAGAGAAGAATGAATAACTGAAATTTGATTTGAAAATTTACTTTCTAATGCGTTTTGACTCGCTTGATTAAATGCATTCGTATCAATATCAATGGCATCAATGTGAGCATCTGTTTTTTGAGCCAACATTAAAGCGACAACTCCAGTTCCTGTTCCAATATCTAATATTTGTATGCTACCGTTTGGAAAAACCCAGGCACCTAACAAAACAGCATCTGTGCCAACTTTCATAGCACACTTGTCTTGTTTAATAATAAACTGTTTAAAAGCAAATGACGTACCAGGCATAAACCATGTTTATCGTTTTGAGTTGTATAAAGTTAAAAACAAAAATGAAAGTATAAAGTTTTATTTAAGTTAAGGAATTAATTTTACAGAAATTTAGCTAATTATAATGACAAAAGCAAGTTTCCTCTTTATACTTATTTTACTTTCTAGTATTTTGTATTCTCAAAATTCGATTGATATCGTTTTAGACAACTATAAAAAGGATAAAGATTTACAACATGCTACTTATAGTTTTTGTATTTTAGACGCAGCCACAGGAAAAACGATTAAAGATTATAATTCTGAATTGGCATTAGTTCCCGCTAGCACCATGAAGATTGTTACCACGTCTGCAGCTTTAGGAATTTTAGGAAAAGATTATACTTATAAAACTAATTTTTATACGTTCACTAAAACAGATTCTGTATCTGGACAAAGCACTAATCATTTATTAATTAAAGGAAGTGGAGACCCATCATTTAACTCGTCTTACTTTTATAACAGTGATTCCACTTTTTTAAATCCAATCATTCAAAAATTAAAAGCAAAAGGGATTAAAAAAATAAATGGTTCCATTATAACAGATGCCTCTTATTTTGACAATAGCATTCCTAGCACTTGGATTTGGGGCGATATTGGCAATTATTTTGGAGCTGGCGCTAATGGATTATCCTACCATGATAATAAGTTTTCATTATTCTACAATAGCGGCAATTCAAATGCCACTGCAGAATTAGAAAGTATTTCACCAAGCTACTTTTCAAAAAAAATCAATATACAATCTTATGTCATTTCATCTGGTACTGAAGATGATGCTTTTGTATTTGGAGACCCAAACGGATACACAAGAACTGTAAAGGGAACTATTCCTCCAAACAAAAAACATTATGAAGTAGAAGCTGAAATGCCAGAACCTGCATTATACTTTATCACTCAACTTCAAAGCGAACTAAAGAAAATTAGTTTAGTCAATCATGAAACTAAATTAATCTTAAACGAAATCCTTAACACCTATAATCCTAAACCAGAACAGTTAGTTTACACTCATACTTCTCCAAAACTCGAAAAAATAGTTTATTACACTAATCTTAAAAGTAACAATCATTATGCTGAAAGTCTATTAAAAACAGTAGGAGCTGCAAAATCAGGAAAACAAGGCACAACTAGCAACGGCATTTCAGCAGTAGAAAATTATTGGAAAGAAAGGGGAATAGATATCAGCGGCTTACACATGGCTGATGGTAGTGGCTTATCAAGAGCTAATACCATTACAACTAAAATACAATCCACTATTTTATCGAAAATATTTAGAGATAGTTTAATGTACCCTGCTTTTAATGCTTCACTACCAGTTGCAGGTAAAAATGGCAGTATGACTAGTTTATGTAAAGGCACTTTTGCCGAAGGCAATATGCGTGCAAAAACTGGTTACATAAATAGAGCCAGAGGTTATTGCGGCTATGTAAAAACAAAATCAGGAAAAGAGTTAGCATTCTCTGTGCTGTTTAATAATTACGATTGTTCTCCTAAAGAAATGAAATTAAAGATTGAGAAATTATTGGTGGCTTTGGTTGATTTGTAAGAATTTAAACCACATAGGCCATAGAGATTTGTTAACTGAAATGCTATCAACATTCAGTCTAAATTTACAAAAACATTTTAAACCATAAAAGACATAAAAGAGCACAATAGAATTAAATCATAACAAACTTTCATGTTCTATTATGCCTTTTATGGTTCATTTTTAAAATTGAAATGTTGCGATAAAAGTTTAGAAAAATTGAAGCGACGCTTCAATTCTATGAGAACTACATTAATAGTAACGCTTCCTAAAACTATGTGTCTATGTGGTTAAAAATTAAAAGTTTCGTTAATTGATTTCAAAATAATTCCACACGCTTTTTTAATTTCTTCGTCAGTAATAATTAAAGGCGGAGCAATTCGCATAGAATGTGAATTAAATAAAAACCAATCAACGATTAACCCATTCTTAACACAGGTTTCAATAATTTTAAAATTTAAATCCGTGTCCTCAAAATCTAAAGACAACATAAAGCCTTTGCCTTTAATGTTTTTAATTGCAGGATGAATTAATAATGAACGAATCAAATTAGATTTACGTTCCACATCATCCATTAATTTTTCGGATTGAATGGTTTGCAAACAAGCTAATGAAGCGGCACAACAAACGGCGTTACCGCCAAATGTATTAATGTTTCCTAAAACGGGGTTGTAGGTAAATTCATTTAATAATTTTTGCGAACTGATAAAACAACCGATTGGTAATCCACCTCCCATACCTTTTGCCAACAACAAAATATCTGGCACAACACCTGTTTGCTCAAAGGCAAAAAAAGTACCACTGCGCCCAAATCCATTTTGAATTTCGTCCAAAATCATCAAAGCACAATGCTCATCACATTTTTTTCGGATAGCTTGTAAAAATTCTTTCCTAGCAACTGTATAGCCAGTTTCACTTTGCACAGGTTCTAAAATAACAGCCGCTGTTTTTGAAGTGATGTATTTATTAACGTCTTCAATGGAGTTGTAATCAATAATTCTCACATCAGGCAATAACGGTCTAAACGCTTGCTTAAATTCTTCATTTCCCATCACACTCAAAGAACCGTGCGAACTACCATGATATGAATCTCTAAAACAAATAATTTCTGTTTTACCAGTAACGCGCTTAGCTAATTTTAAAGCACCCTCAGTTGCTTCGGTTCCTGAATTAGTATAAAAAACAGAATTTAAATTTGGAGGTAATAAATCAGTTAATGCTTTTGCTAATTTAATTTGAGGAGCTTGCACATACTCACCATACACCATTAAGTGCATGTAGGCTTCGCTTTGTTGTTGAATGGCCCTTACTACATTAGGATGACAATGCCCTACATTACTAACCGAAATGCCCGAAATAAAATCTAGATAGGAATTATTATGAGTATCGTATAAATAAACACCTTGCGCTTTGACTATTTCCAAATCCATTGGTTTTGGAGACACTTGAGCTACATGATTTAAAAATAATTGTCGGTTAGAAATTTGCATAACAAAAAAGTGCCTGTGTAAATAAACACAGGCACAAATTTAATTTTTTAATTAAAGAAATCGAAAAAGAACATCACTGCTGCTTGTCTCTTATCTACACCACTAGCAGAACCAACAACACTTCCATTTTTTCTAATATCACCATTGCTTTCGATTTTACCAACAACACTTCCATTAATTCTAACATCTCCATTAGATTCTACCTTACCAACAACAGAACCATTTTTACGAATATCTCCGTTAGATTCAATCTTACCTTTAACGCTTCCATTTACACGAATATCTCCGTTTGATTCAAATTTTCCTTTAACGCTTCCGTTAAGGCGAACATCTCCGTTCGATTCAATTTTACCAAATGATGAACCACCTTTTCTTAAATCCTGAGCTGAGGCAGTATTAATAGCTAAACAAGCTGCAACTGCCAATACTAAATATTTTAATTTCATAATTATTATTTTAAAGATTATAACTAAAAGTAATAAGGAATTTTAACATTCGCTAATTTTAACATGAAGTTATTTATACTCTAACTTCAATCCTTCTATTTTTTTCAACTTTTCTTCGCATTGCTCACTATTAGCCTTGCGAATACTAAAACTAATTTCGCAATTATTATCAAAATGCTGATTGGTAATTTTACAATCCAACTGCTTTAATAATTTCATCACATCATTTAAATGTTCAAAATAAAATTGAATATTATAATTAAACAAAATCTGTTTTTCAATAATAGTTGACACTTTAATAACATCTGCAGCTGAATTTTTATAGGCATTTATTAAACCGCTCACGCCCAATAAAGTTCCTCCAAAATAACGCACCACAACAATTAAAATATTCGTTAAATCATTAGATTGAATTTGACCTAATATTGGTTTACCTGCAGTATTATTAGGCTCACCATCATCATTGGCTCTAAAATTCATTTTATCAGCTCCTAATCGATACGCGTAACAATGATGATTTGCAGTGTGATGTTCTTTTTTTAACTGATTTAAAATTTCTTTAATCTGCTGATCATTTTCAACAGGATAAGCAAAAGCTAAAAACTTACTTCCTTTATCTTTAAAGATTGCTTCAGTATTTTTTTCAATAGTTAGATAGGTATCGGAGAACAACATAACTTATTTCATCAACTGAGGTAATAATCCTAAAATTAAAATAGCTAATAAACTTAAGCCGATTCCTAACCAATTTTTAGAGGATAATTTTTCTTTAAATACAATGACCGAAACGATCGTAGATAAGGTTAAAATACTTAAGTTGTTGATTGGAAACAATACAGAAGGCTCCATTATATTTGTATTTAACGCCGAAATAATAAAGTACATCGTTCCAAAATTAATGGTTCCTAAAATAATACCTGCTGGGATTGCTTGTAGTTGAAACTTTTCTTTTTTAATAATTAACTGATATAACAGCACGATAAATCCAAATACAAAAGCTGTTGCAAAAATTGTAGATAAAAATGCGTCAAAATTTAAGTCATTTAACAAGTTACGTTGCGCATAATTAATAGAAGAATCAATAATACCACTGCATCCAAAAATAATTAAAGGAAACAACCACCAGAATTTATCTGCTGGTTTGCCTTCTGTTTCTTTATGAGACACTAAATACACGGCAACAATAGCTAATATAATTCCAATAATTTTAGAAACTGAAACACCATCTCCATAAAATAAAATAGCAATACTAATAGGCACTACTACCGACATACGATTGGCAACCTGAGCTACAGAAATACCTTGTTTAGCTGTTGTTTCAGCAATGACGAATAAACTGCTAATAAAAACTATTCCTAAAAAAATAGCAATTAAAAAAAAGGGTTGATCAAATACATTTGCAGGAGTGACATCTGATTTAGTAGTTAAAAAACCCAAAGAACCTGCGATAATGTAATTAATGATGATTGCTTGAAAAGCATTGATATTTCTAATAGAAATAATCTTAAAAGAAATTCCGAATAAAGTGGAAACTAAAATAGAAAGTAATAAAAAAAGCATATTAAGAATTTATAATAGTGTATAGCAAATCGTTGCCAACGTTAATAGGTGTGATGTTATTTAAATTAATTTCAGGCGCAGAGATCCCGTGTTCAATTTTTTTAGTTGGATTTACAAATATCTGTACTTCGTCCCAAGCATTGATATTCATAAAATTATAAATAGTGTTTGTGCCGCCTTCTACAATGATACTAGAAATATTATTTTTAAAACAATAATCTAAAACTTCTTGAGCTTTTTTGTTCCAATCAATTTTCACAAACTCAACATTGTTTTTGACATCATCTTTTACAGGATTAAAAATAATCGTTTTTGCATCCTCGTTAAAAACATTTAAATCAGAGGGGAAATCTACAGTGCGAGTAAGTATTAAACGAATTGGATTTTTGCCATTAGCCAAACGTGTTGTTAATAATGGATTATCATTCATTAGCGTATTATAACCAATTAAGATAGCTTGCTCTTGAGAGCGCCATTGATGAACTAACTCTTTACTTTCTTTTCCAGTAATCCAATTATCTTCTTTATCTTGTGGCAACGGCCAATGGCTAATAAAATTATCTTGAGTTTGCGCCCATTTTAAAATCACATAAGGGCGTTTTTTTTCGTGAAAGGTAAAAAAGCGTTTATTCAATGCTCTGCATTCATAATCTAAAACACCATGTTCAACTTCAATACCAGCATCTTTTAGTTTTTGAATTCCTTTTCCTGAAACTAAAGGATTGATATCTAAATTACCAATCACTACTTTTTTAATTCCTTTACTGACAATTAAATCAGCGCATGGAGGCGTTTTACCATAATGCGAACAAGGCTCCAAAGTCACATACAATGTACTTTGCTTTAATAATTCATCGCTAACTTGTTTTATAGCATTAGGCTCAGCATGAGCGCTTCCATATTGTTCATGAAATCCTTCTGCAATAATTTTACCGTCACAAACAATCACACAACCAACCATGGGATTAGGTGCAACTTTCCCTAAACCTTTTGAGGCTAGTTCAAGAGCTCGATACATATATGTTTCGTTAGTTGTAATAAAGTCGATTTTACAGGGAATTAAAGTTAAAACATTAATTTTAAATAGAGACTAAAATTCGCCTTTAATTCATTATTTTTATACCATGCTAAAATCAATGACAGGCTTTGGAAAAGCCACAAAAGAATTTGAAAATAAAACCGTTAATGTTGAAATTCGATCGTTAAACAGTAAAAACTTAGATTTAAGTTTACGTATATCATCAACCTACAGAGATAAAGAACATGAACTAAAAAGTGAAATCACCAAACTACTAGAACGTGGTAAAGTGGATTTATCTATTTATGTAGAATCTAAACAAGTAGAAACACCTGTTCAAATAAATACAGATTTAGCTAAGTCATACTACAATCAATTAAAACAATTGGCTACCGACTTAAATGAACCAACTACTAATTTAATGTCGCATGTTTTAAAAATGCCTGATGTATTAAAATCAGAACGCAAGGAACCTAACGAACAAGATTGGAATGATATTCACAGTGTTGTATTAACAGCGATTGAAGGTTTAAATAAATTTAGATCAGATGAAGGAAAATCTATTGAAACCGATTTTGAAACACGTTTAGGGATTATTGCTGATTCATTAGAAAAAATAAAAGAACATGATGCAGCAAGAATTCAAAATATTAGAGATCGCATTAAAAAGAATTTAGAAGAAGTTGTTGGTAAAGACAAAATTGACAATAACCGTTTTGAGCAAGAATTAATATACTATATCGAAAAATTAGATATTAATGAAGAAAAAGTGCGTTTAAAAACACATTTAGATTATTTCATTAAAACAATGAAAGAACCTGCTGGTGGACGTAAATTAAATTTCATAGGACAAGAGATCGGCAGAGAAGTTAATACGATTGGCTCGAAAGCTAATGATGCTGAAATGCAAAAATTAGTTGTGCTAATGAAGGATGAATTAGAAAAAATAAAAGAACAAACTAATAACGTATTATAAGATGAATCTTTTTAAATTATCAGGATTAATATCGATTATAGCAGGCCTCATTTGCTGCGCGATGTTGTTTTATCCTGCCTTACTTCCTTTCTCTTTATTATTTGCTATTATCGGGTATACATTTTCTACCATCAATGTGTATTTAAATGCAAAACATGAAATCACAAAGAGTTGGTTTAGCGTTGGCTATATTGGCATGATTTTATCTTCTATTCCTGTTATATTTATTTTAGTTCTTATTATTAGTAATCACTAGCATGTCGAGTATTAAACATTACTTATCATTAGTAAAATTTAGTCATACTATATTTGCCTTACCATTTGCTTTGATAGGGTTTACATTAGCATTATCCGAAGGTCATTATTTTTCGTTAAAACTGTTGTTTTTAGTATTAGTCTGTATGGTTACTGCTCGTAACTCAGCTATGGCTTTTAATCGTTTTATTGATAGAAAATTTGATGCGTTAAATCCACGTACGGCCATTAGAGAAATTCCCGCAGGTATTATCAATCCAAAAAATGCTCTATTCTTTATTATCATCAATTGTTTATTATTTGTAACTGCCACATATTTTATCAATACCATTTGTTTTTATTTATCTCCTGTGGCATTATTTACAGTATTATTTTATAGCTACACCAAACGCTTTACTCCACTTTGTCATTTAGTATTAGGTTGTGGACTAGCGCTTGCCCCTATCGGTGCTTATTTAGCCGTAACGGGTGTATTTGCTTGGCTACCATTATTGTTTTCGTTTACAGTATTTACTTGGGTAAGTGGTTTTGATATCATTTACGCATTACAAGATGAGACATTTGATAGAGAACATAAATTAAATTCCATTCCTGTATTATTAGGTACAAAAGGAGCTTTACGTTTCTCTGAAGTATTACACGTATTTTCCATTGCTTTTGTTATTACTGCAGGGTTTTTAGGTCACTTTAATTTCTTGTACTGGATTGGCACAGCATTATTTACTAGCTTAGTCATCTATCAGCATACTATTGTCAAGCCAAATGATTTATCAAGAGTTAACCTTGCATTTGGAACTACTAATGGAATTGCTAGTGTCGTTTTCGCTTGCTTTACAATTGTATCATTATTTATTTAAAATGATTGAGTTTATAAAAGCCCATAAAAAATTAGTTAAATGGAATCTTCTTATTTTCTCCTTTTTATTTTTATCCATCGTATGCTGTAATTACTGGATTGTAAATTCAACTAAAAAACAATTGTATTCTGATGTCAATTCAATTCCTGCTCGAAAAGTTGGTTTAGTTTTAGGGGCTAGTAAAAAAACAAGCAGAGGAACAAATAATTTATATTTCTCTTTCCGAATACAAGCTGCGTTTGAATTATTTAAAGCACATAAAGTTCAATATCTATTATTAAGCGGCGATAATCATGTAAAGGGCTACGATGAGCCGTCTGATATGAGAGAAGCATTAATTGCTTTAGGTGTTCCTGATTCATGTATTGTATTGGATTATGCAGGGTTTAGAACCTTGGATAGTGTTGTGAGAAGCAATGAAGTATTTGGGGAAGATTCTATCAGTATTATTTCTCAAGAATTTCATAATCAAAGAGCCTTATTTATTTCTAATAAAAATAATATCAACGCTATTGGATTTAATGCTAAGGAAGTCAATAAAAATTACTCGTTTAAAACACGATTTAGAGAATACTTTGCACGAGTAAAATGTATATTAGATATTTATGTTTTATATACTTCTCCAAAATTTTTGGGAGATAAAATAAAAATCGGAAAATAAGTCATGTTCAAATTCATTTATATACTTTTTGTTTTCACTGGTATATATATGACTAGCTCCAACAAAATCGGCTACGATTTCTCAAAACCAATATTAAATAATGAGCTCCCTCCTATTCTTCAAGAAATATCTGGCTTAGCAATTATAGATTCTCTGTCTATTGCATGCGTGCAAGATGAAGATGGAATTTTATTTATTTATAATATAAAAAGCCGAAAAATTACTCAACAACATGCTTTTGGATTAAAAGGAGATTATGAAGGAATTACATTAGTAAATGATTTATTGTATATACTTAGAAGTGATGGTGTATTATTTGAAATCAAAGATTACGAATCGAAAAAATTAAGAGTAAAAACATACTCTACAAGAGTTCCTGCTATTAATAACGAAGGCTTATGTTATGACGTGCAAAACAATAGGCTTTTAATTGGGGCTAAAGGAAAAATTAATAAAGATCCTATAAATAAAGAAGTGCGTTTTATTTATGCCTTTGATTTAAAAACTAAAACATTACATCCAAATCCTGCATTTAGCTTTAACCTCCTAGACATTAATCTTACAGCTAAAATGCAAGGAATTAACTTTCCTAAAAAGCAAAATAAAAAAGGAGAATCCATCGAACATGGCTTTAAGTTTAATACTTCCGAAATTGCTATTCACCCTATTACACAACAATTATTTGTTTTATCTGCCACCGACCATGTTTTATTTATATTTAATAAGAATGGCAACTTAGAATATATCGAACAGCTTAATCCCATCATTTTTAATAAATCTGAAGGACTAGATTTTTTTATAAATGGCGATATGCTAATTTCTAACGAAGGGCAAGCGCATCAGCCTACTTTACTGAGATTTAATTATATGCCAAAATAATCCGTAAATTTAGTTAAGTCTAAATTTTATGGGAATAATTTCAGAAACAGAATTTACAGAAAAATTAAAACAACTTAAATCTTTAGTTTTTCAGTTTGATAAAACCGCTAACGATACAAAAGCAATTTTATTAAATGATTTAATTTTAAATGTTCCAAAAAAGAAGGATGCATTCTTGCAGTTTCATCAGTTACTATTATGTATGATGGCTTATCCAAGTAATCAAACTATCCTAAATTTAGCTGAGAAAACCAATTCGCAACTATTGCAACAATTATCGAAATATCCTTCCATTAAAGACAAGTTAATTGGAACAGGCTTATTGCATACAGCTGTTGAATGCAATTTCACCTATCAAAAAACAAAACACATCATTCAACATTTTCCTAATCAAGTATCGATTCATAGTGCTTCTTCAAGCTCAGAAACTCAAAAAGCAGTTTTAAAATTGATTATGCCTAATGTGGAGTATTCTAAAATACATGCTGGAGAAAAAGATTTTAAAAGCAGAATTTCTGAATTTCATCAGTCAAAACAACAAACGGATTTAGAATGGCTATTGCAAACCATTGAACAATCAAGTACTGATAGCAAAATACAAGCCTTCTTATATAATCAATTAGGTATTTTCATTCAATGGAAAGTATCGAGCGAAAAAGATTCTGTCAGTTTTTTAAGAGGAGCTCATTTTCCAACTTACTTTCATTCAACTCCTTTAGAGAAGAAAATAAATATACAGGATATTATAAAGCAAAAACTACCTACTCCTGTAAAATTATCTGTAAAAGAAAAGCAACAATTGATTCATTCTGCAAAAATGACATTGTTTTACTTATATAGAGAAACTGAACCGTTTACTAATGCTAATGAAGATGATATCACATTATTTCATTTAGACAAAGGTATTTCTATTGCTTTGTTTGGAAGCACAAATAACAAACGTTATTCCTTAGAATCATACATTGGTTATTTAGTCCTTAAAAATAACATTCCTGCTTCCTATGGTGGTGGTTGGATATTTGGAGAACGCAGTCAATTTGGAATTAATATTTTAGAACCTTTCAGGGGCGGCGAATCGAGTTTAATTATTTGTGAATTACTAAGAGTGTATCATCAGTATTTCAAAGCAACTCGATTTGTGGTTAAACCTTATCAATTTGGCCTACATAATCCAGAAGCTATTAAAACAGGAGCTTTTTGGTTTTATTACAAATTAGGTTTCCGTCCAGAAAACGTTGAATTAAGAGCCCAAGCTAAAAATGAGGAAGAAGAAAAACTTAAAAATCCTGCTTACAAAAGTGAAGCGAGTACTTTAAGAAAATATACCAAAAGCAATATTGCATTAGCACTATCTGACAAAGCCTATCCTAATTTTGATTCAGAAGTATTAAGTCAAAAAATCACGAATTACATCAACACTCAATTTGATGGAAACAGAGAAAAAGCTATTAATCAATGCTTTAAAATATTAAAAGAAACCTTAATTATCAATACCAAGACCTGGAAAACAGAAGATATTGATTACGCCAAAGAATTATCCGTCTTGGTTTGCTCATATCCAAATTCTAAAAAATGGATGATAGATCATAAGAAAAACATCATTTTACTGATTCAATTAAAATCAGCAAAAACTGAATTACTTTGGATTAAACACTTACAAAGTTTTAAAGCGTTTTGGAAACTAATTCAATAAAAACAAAAAAGCCTGAATTTAAATTCAGGCTTTATATATAAATTGATTTTATTTTAATTCTTTAATTTTTTTCAATAAATCAGTAGTGCCTTGATATTGTTCAGGTGTCTGTTTCTCATTTTTAGCAGCCTCTATAGCTTTATTGACATTTTCTAATGCTAATTCTTTTTTACCTAATTTGTATAATATAGAAGCATAGGTATCTAAATTAGCATAGCTTGATTCAATAGCACATGCTTTACTTGACCAAGATTCAGCTTTTTCTAATGATTCTTTTTCCTTTACGTTTTCATAAAAAGTCCAAGAAATATTATTTAATGCATTTACATCATTTGAATAATATTCATCAACATGACTAACTGCTAACTTTGAATAGGTAAGCCAATCTGCTTTATTAGCAGCTAAACTTAAATCTGATTCAAACAAAAGTAACTTAGTATTAGGTAAATTATAAGATGAAATTTTCGCTTTCAGTTCATTATACTTTTTTTCATCGAATGATTTACTAGTTGATTCAGCGTATAATGAATTTCGAAATATGTTTTCAATCACTACATCAACCTCTTGCGATGGATATAAATTTTCAAACTTTGTTTTATTTGCCATCAAATAATCAAATTCTTTCAAATTCATAGAATTAACAAAGAATTTAATCATTTTCCAGTTTGCTTCATTAGATAAGTCGCTTTCTTTTTGTAAAGAAAAATAACTCTTAACCAAATCTCCTGTTTCTAAACAAGTACCGTCTTTTGCATAGATATAGTTTCTTAAAAAATCTGAATTTGTTTTATTAGCTTCATAATTTTTAGCATAATAGGCAAAACATTTTTCGGGCGATTTCGTTTCTTCACCGAGTGCAATAAATTCTTTTGGAGACATCCCTCCAGCTACACGGTGAACAATTTTCCCATTTCCATCAACAAATAATAAATTAGGATAGCATCTTACATCATATTCTTTTGCTATATCAATTCCCTCTCCTTTTTCCATGTCAATCTTTGCATTAACAAAGTTTTTATTGTAGTAATCCGCTACAGTATCATTTGTAAATACATTTTTTGCCATTTGTTTACAAGGCCCACACCAGCTAGTATAAGCGTCAATAAATATTAATTTATTCTCTTTTAGAGCTTTTGCTTTAATTTCTTTAAAAGTAACATGTTCAAATTTGATATTTCTGTTTTGTGCAACAGACACAAATGATAATGCACTAGCAATATATACTATATATTTTTTCATGAAGTAAGTTTTAAACTTTAGTCTTTATATGTTTTGGGAATTTGAGGATCTGTTATAATAATATAATCTCCTAAATGCTTGTGTTTAGTCCAATCAATATTTGGAAAAGAATCATCTGAACCAGAAGAAATTATTAATACTCTAGTTTTAGGACTGTATTTTTTTAATTGAGTTGCAACAGCAAAACCTTCATCACTATGAAAACGCCCGTTAACTTGAAATACTTTTTTGGTTTTATTAGTTTTTAAATATTCAGAAATTGAATAAGCCATCGTTGCATCCCAAAGAGATTGAGCTGTTACTAAACTAAAACCGCCCATTCCCATCACTGGTGCTGCTTTTTTAGAAGTATCATTTGGGTCATGAGATAAACCCAGTAATTTATCATAGTATTTACCTGACGCTGTATCATAAGGCAAAGGAGCAAAGAATTTTTTAGATTCTGTTGGCAAAGCCATTAATGCCTTTTGGCCTTTACGACCGGCTAAGTTTGAATAGCGACCTGCTGCATTTGCGCAAACCACATCCAGTTTATTGGCTTTACAAAGCTCTACCATTGGTCGGTAATCTCTATAATTAGACCATACACGAGCATCTTTCTTAAAATTTTTCTCTCTAATTTCCGATGTTAGATATTCATTCATTACTGGCTGAACATCTCTATCAAACATTTCCATTGAAAGAGCAACATTGCTTTGAAATTTTTGAAATAAACTTTCAAAGATTTTACTTTCTAGGTAATGAGTCACTGAATCATTATGCTCTTCACCATAAAAAAGAACATCATTGTTTTTCATATCCTCTATAATATCACTGATAGTAACTTCTTTTGATTGCTTAACTGAATATATTTTATAATTTTTTTCTGTTACTTGTGATTTTAGCTGAGCTATTGAGAATAATAACAGACAGATTACGAAGAGAGATACTGATTTCATATGATTTTATTTTACGTTTAATAAACTTACAAATTAAAAGCTAGATTTTTGAATTTTTTTATGAATTTCAGGAGTTTCCATTAAAGACGCAGATCCATACCATAATGTATACTCAGGTTCTAAATATTTTTCTTTTACTGCTGTGTCACCTTCTAATAATGCTTTAGCTTCTTCAAACGTTGTGACATTTAAAATAAATATTCCTCTATTATTTCCACCTTTTTCAAATGGACCAGCTACTGCCAATTTTCCATCATCTGCCATTTTTTGAATGTTTTTCATATGACCAGCAAAGGCTTTGTCTTTAGCTGCTTTATCGTTTGATGTGTTGGTTCCTGTCTTAAGAATCACAAACACATACATTTTCATTCCATACTCATCGGCGTTGAGTTTTTTTGCCAAAATAGAATCATAAACTGGTTTTTGCGCATTTACATTTAGGCTTAGAGCAAAAAGAAAAGATAAAGTAATCAGTAATTTATTCATAAGGATATTGTTTAATAATTATTCAATAATGATATCGTGTCTTGTTAAAAGTCTAAATAAATCTTGAGATAGAAATTTTGCTTTTTTAATATTGTTAATTTCAGGATCGATAGCGAAATTGCTAGAGCTAGTAAAATCAACTCCCGAAAGGTTTGTTTTAGCAAAAACAGCTTCGTATAAATCACAATCCATAAATGATGATTTAGATAAATCGGCATTTGTAAAATTTACTTCGTGCATTTTGCAATGTTTAAATTCGCTTTTATTAAGCTTCTTGCTATCAAAAGAAGCATAATCTAATAAACATTTTTCAAAATACACTTCAAAAGCAAAATCTTTGGCTTGAAAAAAATTAAGTCCCAATATTTTACAATCTACAAATTCAACGCCTTGCAGTTTTGTATTACTAGCTTTACAACTACTCAAATTGCAATTTTTAAACGTACAGTTAATGAAATTTAAATTGGAAATATCCGTCAGTGTACAATTTACGAATTCACACTTTTCATAATCTTCTCTTACAGAAGGTTTAGAAAGGGTAGATAAATTTGAAAATATTTCGGTAGGTTTTAATAGCTTATTCATACTCTTTATTAGTATGAATAAAGATAGAAATATTATTAAAACAAACTTAGCTGATTATCGCCTGCTTTATAATTAAAACTCACTGTGTTAAATACAAACTTAGACTCCACAGGCATAAATCGCTCTCTTGACAATTTAAATAATTGCATAATAGATTCTGCTATTTTCCCTTCTCCTTTCATTCGCACACTTTTTCTAGTATCACTCACCTTGCCGCCATGACAATCCATAATTTGATTCCAAACCTTATCTACTCTATCAGGGAAATTTTTTTCTAACCAATCTTTAAATATATGCTCCACAGAACCATTTAATCTCACAATAGTAATACCTGCTGAAGTTGCTCCAGCAGCAGCTGCTTGTTCAATCACATTAGATATTTCATGATTATTAATGCCAGGAATAATAGGCGCTACCATCACGCCACAAGGAATACCATGTTTTGATAAGGTTTCTAAAACCATCATTCTGTTTTTGTAAGTAGCAGTTCTTGGCTCTAATAATTGTCGAACTTTTTCATCTGTTCCGGTAATCGAAATCATGACATGTACCAAATTATGTTCCGCTAATTCGGTTAACACATCAATATCTCTTGTAATTAATGAATTTTTAGTAATGATAGCTACTGGGTGTTTATATTTTAAGCACGTTTTCAAAATATGACGCGTCAACTCCATTTCACGCTCAATAGGTTGATAACAATCAGTATTACCAGAAAGCATAATAGGTTTAGCCTTCCAGTTTTTTTGACTAAATGCTTTTTCCAGTAATTCAACGGTATTTTTTTTCACGATGATTTTTCTTTCAAAATCTAATCCTGCGCTATACCCCCAAAATTCGTGAGAATTTCGAGCATAACAATAAATACAACCGTGTTCACAACCTTGGTATGGATTTAAAGAATACGCTAAACCTATATCTGTACTTTCAACTTTATTAATGATAGTTTTAGGATAAGTATAGATGATTTCTGTTTTTTCTTTTTGAAGAAACTCTTCATCTAATCCTTCTACATGCTCTTGAACATACTGCTTTTGCTCAAATTTACTAGGAGGATTAAATTGCGCTCCTCTTCCCTTGAAATAATTGACAATCATATTTTCCATAGCTCTAAAACTTAGCATAAAGTTACGGCTATTAGGTAGCAATTGATTGCTATAAATTGTAGCAATTTAATTAATGGTGATTTTATGGAAATAAAAAGCTAAACCACTATAGCTTTTTCTGTGCCATTGTATTGAATAATTACATTCTTAGCCTCATTCACGATAGTTTGCGATTGAGAGAAAGCTTTGAAGTCAAAATCTAATGGTAATACCACGTAACGATACTTATGATGGTTTAATTTCAATTCATCTATCAATTTATTTTTAGTAGTAAACTCAATTTCTTCTAAAAATAAACTTTTTGGTTTTACTTTAAAATGCAAATAATAATCTACGGCGATTAACTGGCGCAAAACAGTATCGTTGGGATAGGTAGTTTTTGAGTAATCAGAAATTATCTCAAATACATCTGTTAATGAGTATTTATGAAAATCTTTTTGAGTACCAAAATAATGCCCTAAACCTAACAAAAACTCGAAAATGCTATAATGTTGTGTTACATAACGTAATGAATTAGTTGCCTTTTTGCCGTTCCAATAAATCTCCAAGGCATGTTCTAATTCTACTATTTGATGCAACTGCTCTTTTGATAAATAATTACTTTCAATAATTTGATAAGGAGGATTAGGATCAAATACAAATCCATGTTCTTGGTATTTTTGACGAACAGGTGTACCTTTTAAAAACTTTAAAAAACCCAACTGCATTTCGGGAGCAAATAACTTAAACACTTCTTCAATGCTGTATTTAATATCTTCCCAATAATCTAAAGCCATCCCCACAATTAAATCTAAGTGCATTTCCACTTTATAATCCAATTGCTTGATGATACTCGTTGTTTTCTCGAAGCTTTGCTTACGTTTAACTTCCAGATTAGCTTTTTGATTAACCGTTTGAATTCCTATTTCAAATCTGAATAAATTATCAGGAACCTTGTCGTGAATGAACTGAATAATGTCTGGATGCAAAATATCAGCAGTTATTTCAAACTGAAATACATTTTCAGGACGATAATTATCTAAAATAAATTGAAAAATATCAAGCGTAAAATCTTTTTTAATATTAAACGTTCTATCTAAAAATTTTATCACTTTACCATGTTGCATCATATACAACAAGGTGTTTTTAATGGTTTGATTTGGCAGGTAGCGAACTTTATTATCTAGACTTGCTAAACAAAATTCACACTTATAAGGACAGCCACGAGATGTTTCAATATATAATACCTTATTGATTAAATCTTCAGGTTTATCAAAACGATAAGGCATACTATTTTCAAAGTTCTTTAAATCAAACATGGGAGCCATTTTATTGGTCTTCACCTCTGTTCCATTTTTCCAAACCAAACTCGATACTAATTCTGGGTTTGGACAAAAATCTAAGAATTCTTTAAAAGCAATTTCACCTTCCCCAACAATAATATAATCAACATAATTTAATGCGATGACATCTTCGTATTCGTAACTGACTTCTGGTCCACCTAATAAAATTTTAGTATGTGGATTGATAGCTTTAATTTTTTTGCAAACAGCCAATGTTTGGGTAATATTCCATATATAACAACTGAAAGCAACCACATCAAAATTCGCACAATGTTCAGCTACTTCGTCCTTATCTTCTTTAATGTTAAATTCTTTCCACTCAAGGCCCTTGTATTGCTCTTGATTTAACTCATACAACAAACGAATAGCTAAATTCGTGTGAATATACTTGGCATTTAGTGTGGTTAAAAGGATTTTCATGGGCGACAAAGATAGTGATTTGATAGCATTTTAAACAAATAAAAAACCTCTGCGTTCTGCAGAGGTTTTCCTATTAAATATAGCTTGTCCTACCTACTTGCTATAACTATTAATGAATTATTTTTTTCTATAAATTGGATGGATTCAATTTGTTTGCTGATTGCTGTATACTCAGTTTCTTCAGCATTACTCATTGACCCATATTTTGCCGAATAGGATAATTGTGCATTAGCTTCTTCTCTCATTTCTTTTCCCATTTTCATTAATCGCTCGGCGTCTTGATTTAATTGATTGGCATAATTAACGATATCTGTATTATCTTTTACTTTAGTCATTAATTCATTTATCATCAATCTATTTTGATTAAATTTATCATAAGTTAAAGCCGATTTTAAGTTAGAAATCTCTACTCTTTTAGTGATATACTCTTTTTCTAAACTAATAGCTTCATTAATTAAAATATTTTTTTCATTTAAAGAAGCGTTTAATGCTGTTTCTCTTAATGATTGAGCTGTTGTTTTCATATTATCTGCTTGTGTTAAAGCCTCAAATAACGATTCCATTAATTGTTCTGATTTTTCAATGGTTACTTCTATTTGAGCATTATTTTTTAATTCTACTTTCACAGCAACGCGTTCTTCTATTTTTTCTTCTTTAGTATCTGATACATATTTTTCTATTATCGCCAATACTTCTGCTTGTTTATTAAGTGCTAATGCTTCTTTTTCTTCGGCATTACTCATACTGCCAACTTTAGCTTGAAGGGTTAATTGAGCAGCAGCCTCTTCTCTAATTTCTTTAGATAATTTCATCAATCGTTCAGATTCATTATCAACCAAAGCTACTTGAGTATAAACTTTATTTGTTTGGGGTATTTGAGTATAAAAAACAAGAATTGTTTTTTTGTTTTCTTGGAATTTTTGAAAAGATATTTGTGCGGATAACTGAGAGGCTTCGATTTGTTTTGTGTAATAATTTTGTTCCGTTAATTCAGCCTCTTCTCTTAATTTTTGTGCGCCATTTTTTAATTGATTGGCTTGTTTTAACAATTGTTTATATTCTTCCATTGTTAGTGTGATATTACTGTTCGTGTACTTCATTGCAACAGGAGTTTTAGTTCCCATAATATCGACTCTGATTTTACGAACTTGGTTGTCTTGTGTTTGGCCGTTTACCATTACCTGAATGGTAAGAGCCAACAATGTTGTTAGGTAGGTTAAAGTTTTCATAGGACAATGTTTTTAATAGGTTTATATTCTTCATGTGAATTGTTTTAATTAATATGCATAGTTATTTAGTGATGCCTTGACAAGGCAATATGTTTAAATGCTAATTTGTTTGATTGGCTGGCAAATGTTAGAGGTAACATTTGTTTAATTTCGAGTACTCTAAAATACTTTTTTTTACTAGCCCTTTGATTATACTAATCTCATTGGGTCTCGAGTAGCTTTTGTTTTAGTTCTGATTTGTTGTACGCCAGAAATAAAATAAGGTTCGATTTTTATAAAAAACTTTATGAACTATATTCAGTTCATTACTCTTTGCTAACTCAACTACTTGTGTTTACAGTATATATCAGACTGTTCTACTGGATATTTTTTATCTAAATCTATATTATTAAAACTACTTTCACCCCAAAAAAATAGTTTTTCAAAAAAAGGCAATAGTTTACTGTTTTTAATTTTGCTTAAAAAATACACTTCATGCTCCTTTTCTTTAATTCCCATTTCATATAGTACAACATCATGTTCGGTAATTCCTAATGAATTAAAATATTGTTTCATTCTAAAATATTCGCAAACATTTCCGCTTTCTAATCTTCCAGCAAAATAAAAAGGCATAAACCAACCTATTACAAAACAACTTGCCGAAATAATTTTACCAATCACATGAAATTTAAATTCGTACCATTTTGAAACAGGTATATGATATTGCTTCATAATCTGAAGTACCTCAGCCCTGTGATTCCATTCATCTATTTCAATTTGTTTAATAGCTGCCCTCTCTTCTTTATCTTTAACAGAAACTGCGTGACCGATGTATGCAAATGCAGCCGCTTTTTCAGCTGAATATGCTTTTTTAATCAAATCAACTAATTGCGGATGATGGAGCTGCATTGTATTTATTTTTTAATATAAAACTTCAATAAACCCGTCTCGTTTTTATCAATAAATTGATAAGTAGAAGGGATTTTATTTTTGAATGTATAATACGTTACCAATCTAGTTCCAGATTTACATTCGTTTAATTTCATCATTAAATCTTCATGATATTTCTTGTATTCTGATAAAGAAACTTTTGAGGTATCATCTAATACACAAGTTTCATCTAACTGTTCGTGAAATGAATTGAAAAAATAGATGCCGTCAAATTTTTTAAAATCTAAACTAGTGAAATCGTTATTAATAAAATGTGCATTTTTTAACTTATAGTTTCGCTTAATTTTATTAGAGAGATTGGTTAGAGTTTTTCTTTTTTCAACCCCATAAAAATGCGCTTGGGTAACTGCTGATCCAATACAACAAAACTTACCAACTCCAGATCCAATATCTAGTATTTTATCTGTTGGCTTATCCACTAATAGTTTAGCAGCTTTAATCGCAATATTAACGGGAGTAAAATGGCGAGCTGAATGTTCTTGATATAGCTTGGGATAAATTGTATCGAATGCTAAATTAGTGGGGTATTTCTTTTGTTTTAACAGCTCAAAAACCATGAAGTAAAAGTAAACTTATTCTAAAAGACATGCTAGTAAAATCGATAATTATATACACCAGATATTAACCGGATAAAAAATAAATTAAATCGTTTCTTAATATATTATCAATACCTTAGTAAAATGAACAATCGCTCAGAACAACTAAAGAATTTACGTCCCGAAATAAAAGTAGATAATTCAAAATCTACTGATTTGGAAACCTTTCAAACTAATACATTAAGACCTATTCTTAAATTTCAAAACGACTTAATATTGACTTTAATTAATCAACATTTAGCCGAGAATAAGATTGTAGTTAAAAACTTAACCGATAACAAGAAGACAGAGCGTATTCACGAAATCGTTAAAGGAAATTTACAATTAAAGCAATTACTCACAGGAATTACGATTGCTTTGTTTACTGAGGAAGAAATGAACTATTACCACGAAAACAAAAAAGAAATAGTGAAACGTACTATCACCATTTTATTAGAGCGTGTTTGTTCTCAACTACAAAATCTTAATTTTTAAGAACGATAAACCATTCAAAGTTTGCCGAAAACACTTTAGTTTTTGATTCATCAAATAAATCGACAGGAGTAACAATAGACACTCTTTTTTTAGAAAGTAATTGTTCAGTTACTAATTCAATTGTTGTGTCTTTTAAAGATGCTGTTGACACAATAACACCAGTTGCAGGCTTTTTATAACTCACTTCTACTTTTCTCAAAACAGGAATCACATTGTCAATAATTTCTGCTGGAAATGATTTTAATAACAATTGTGCTCCAGAACCTTCTGCTAAAGTAAATAATGTGCGGCATGAACCGTTCCTAAATGATTTGTATAATCTTCTTTGGCATCTAACTGCAACAGATATTCGGTGTTATTGGCAAGCGAAATACCTAATAATTGATTAAACGGAACTTTTGTAATATCCATAAAACCAAAGTTACATAAATAAAATACTCCAAAAAAAATAACAATGAAACTTAAATAAAACTTCATTCGTATAAAAACCATGGGAACATTATCTGAAAATTGGCTAACAGAAGGTCTGATGGACTTCGAATATAAAAAGTATCGCATTTTAGGCTATTTACAAGAAGTAGAGGCACATTTCAAAGAACAAAAACTCTATCCGGATTTTGCCGAATTAATTGCTCATTATAAAAAATTAGTGTTACTTAAAAACAATGCTATTTCTTTAGAAAACAATTTCAAGAAAAATCTAAGTGGCATTGATTTTACAAATATGACTTTAAAATATGATTCGTTGGTTGATGATGAATCGTTAAGTGAACTCAAACAAATCATCGCCTTTTGCGAACCCTTATTTGAAGATGAATTAAACAAAGGGAAAAACATATTCGATTTTGCTGAACAACAAATTTTGATTGATCATATTGGCATAATGCCTCTTTATAAAAAAGAAGGTTACTTTATGTTACATCCATACCAATCAAAGCAAGTGTCGGTTTACAGCTATGCGTTTTCTAAAATAAATTTGCTACAACAAGATGTATATGGTTTGCATTGCAATTATTTTTCTACCTACACTTTGTCCTTATCTAAACCAATAGACAAATTGAAATTAGATATTATTCACCAAAATCCAGAATTACCAAACCCAGCCGTTTATTTATTTAAAGCCAAAGCGGCGCTCCCAAAAGACGAAACCTTTCTGCCAATAGCAAAACGTTTATTGTATAAAAATTTACAGTCAGCTGCATAAAAAAAGAGGGGTTAAAAGCTCCTCTTTTTTTTTAAATTTATTTTTTTGGTATTCTTACTAAAGTTTCTAATAAAAAGCCCCAATACTTTTGTACTGAACTAATTTGAACTCTTTCATCTGGTGAATGTGCTCCTTTAATATTTGGTCCAAATGAAATCATTTGCATATCAGGATAATTCGTTCCTAAAATACCACACTCTAAACCAGCATGACAAGCGCTTACTTTAGCATCTGCATTATAACGCTCTTTATATAAATCACTCATTAGTTTTACGATAGGCGCTGACGGCTTTGGTGTCCATCCTGGATAAGAACCAGCTGCTGTAATTTGCGCTCCTAATAATTCAAAAGCAGACGTAATAGCATGTTGTAAATCTATTTTTTCTGAATCAACTGAACTACGCGTTAAACATTGAATTTGATATGCTCCATCTTTCACAATCACACGAGCCACATTATTGGATGTTTGCACTAATCCAGCAATATCTGGACTCATACGATAAATACCGTAAGGGCAAGCATAAATACTACGTAATAATTTATATTGAAAATCTTGGTTAAATACTTGGGAAGGTGTTTCAGCATCTTCCAAAGTCACCACTAAATTTGGATCTGTTGTACTGTGTTCAACTTTTACAGATTTTTCAAATTCTTGGATTTGTTTTTTTAGACCATTCACATCAGCAACAGTAATAACAGAAACTGATTCGCGAGGAATGGCATTTCTTAAACTTCCACCATCAATACTTGCTATTTCAATTTGCAAATCATTACTTAAATTTAATAACAAACGATTCATAATTTTATTAGCATTTCCTCTTCCACGGTGAATATCCATTCCAGAGTGACCGCCAGTTAACCCTTTTACGGTAACTTTAAATGCAGTTTTGTTTTTAGCAGACTCTGTTGCATATTTACCTGTAGCCGTTACGTCCACTCCACCAGCGCAGCCAATGGTTAATTCATCATCATCTTCTGTATCTAAATTTAACATAATGCTTGCGTCTAACAAACCTCCTTTTAATGCTAAAGCACCTGTCATTCCCGTTTCTTCATCAATCGTAAATAACGCTTCCAAAGCTGGGTGAGGAATTGTTGTCGATTCTAATAAAGCCATAATAGAGGCTACACCAATGCCATTGTCTGCTCCTAAGGTTGTGCCATTAGCTTTTACCCAATCTCCTTCTACAAACATCTCAATACCTTGAGTATTAAAATCAAAATTAGTCGCTGCATTTTTTTGATGCACCATATCTAAGTGACTTTGTAACACAACGGTTACTCTGTCTTCCATGCCTTTAGTTGCAGGTTTTTTAATAATCACATTTCCAACTTCATCAACAAGTGTTGGTAAGCCTAATTTTTCTCCAAATGCTTTAGCAAAAGCAATCACGCGTTCTTCTTTTTTTGAAGGGCGAGGCACTGCATTTAAATCGGCAAAGTTATTCCACATAGCTGTGGGTTCTAGTTTTCTGATAGCGTCGTTCATAGTAGTGGTTTTGTATATTTTGAGCTATAAATATAGAATTTCTTTTCTACTTTTTTGAAGACATTTTATAGCCAATTTTGGCTCTTGGCTTGGGGTTTTCCTTCTTTTCTAGCAATTCGTCTAAATACCTGAACACAATTTCCATGTTCTTATCTTGATTGTCGAGTTTCTTTTTAATTTTTTCGATATCCAACCTCAACTCTGTATTATCCGTAAGCATTTGCCTAACACGGGTGAAAATTCGCATAATTTGTATGTTTACGGCAATAGCTCTATCACTGTTTAGTATGCCGGAAAGCATCGCTACGCCTTGTTCGGTAAATACAAACGGCAGCTTCCTAGTGCCTCCCCTGTTTGATATCGCAATTTGCGATATCAAACTTTTAAATTCTGATTCAGTTAACTGGAACATGAAATCCTCTGGAAAACGCTTTAGGTTACGTTTTACCTGCTCATTTAACCTCCCAGTCTCTACCTGATACAACTCCGCTAAATCCTTGTCTAGCATTACTTTTTGATTACGAATCACATAAATCTTATTCATTACTACCTCATCGGGTACAACTAAACTACTCTCTTTCTTTACCATAACTAAGCTCTCTATAAATTAGATAACAAAGAAAAGTAATTTTATAATGCAGTTTTGCTACAGATTGTAGCATTTTGGAAACTTGAAGTCGCAAATTGCGATACCTAAATTAAACTACTCTTTAAAAGTAAATTTAGCAAAGCGATTTCCTGTTTTTTTGGAGTAAGTTAAAACAAGAACCGTTTCTTTATTCATCTGAAAACTATATTTCATAAAAGCTAAATCGCCGTTAGAGGAACTATCGAAAATTAATTTTGTAGTAACGGTTCCATCTGCGATTATTTCAAACTGTTTATTACAATTGTATAATAAATGCACTGCCTTGCTAGATTGAAAAGAAATAAACGACATGGTACCACCTTTGCAACTTGGCTTTTCGCCGTTTACAAGACTGGAAATTTTCTGAGCTGAAAAACCCGTTTGTTCTTTTATATTAAAATTAGCTTTGATAACTGGCCCAAATTTCGAATCACAATTACCGTTATCACAAATGGTATTTTGAAACTCACATATAACAACCAAATTATTTTCGTCTAATTGAAAGGTATTCGTCAAACAATAGTGATAAAGTTTTTCTTCAGGAAATAAGTCTTGGATATTGTATTGAGCCTTTGATAGACTATTTAATTTCTCCGACTCCAAAATATTATAAAACACACCTTTCAAAGTATGACTTTCCTCCCAATTAGCACTTGTGCTTTTTTCGATAGCGTAATTTCCGGTGCATAGTAAATTACCTTGAGCATTAAACTGAAGGTTAACATCCATAAAACGTTTTTCGTTAATAGCAATTTCTATTTTATACAATGAATCTTTTTCTGATTTATAACTCGCTACAAATAGTTTAGTATAATCTCCCGATTCTGTTTCATTTTTTAAATATTGTTTTTCGGTATAATATAAATTTTGTTCGTCATCCATCAAAACATTAGCAATAAACGTTTTATGAAGCGGTTGTGTTAGCTCAATATCTTTGCTAAAAACCACTTTTAATCCTTTACTAATTACTTTATAAGTTATTCTTCCATTCATTGTATTTGATTCAGAGCTTTCACGAAAGGCTAAAACACGATTGCTATCACTAGATAATTTAAATGTGTATTTACAATAGTAATTTTTATCGGTAAATGAAATTTCATCAATTATTGTATGATTAAGAGATAACTCGCCATTGTTTTTTATTTCATTAATATAAACAGTATACTTTTTTAGTTTCTTATCGTGATGAGAACTAAACAGGTATATATGCGAATTGAAATATATAATATTCTCAAATGTATTTGATTTGCCTTCTATTTTAGGGAGTTCAACTTGCGTTTTAAAAACTCTTCTTAATTCTTTATTAGTAATACACTCGATATAAAAATCATTATCTGACTTAGATGAAATTGCAAAAAACGATTGTTCGTTTATACCAAATACTTCGGGGTCATAAAACTCATCATTTAAATCGGGACTCAACTGAACAGTCGAATTTTGAGAATAGATATTTAAAAATGAAAATACTAAAAGAATTAAGGCAAAGATTTTTTTCATAGAAAGAGCTGTTATCAAATATTAAGATAAGAAATTTATTTGAAATTGAAAGAATTTCACAAAAACCGCTTGTAAATCGACTTGTAAAAAACTATGGTTTTAATTTAAATCTTAAGTTAAACACCAAACCATTATCATTTTTAAATTGATGAGTTCCATCAATTTGCTGAGATAATGAGCTTATCAGTTCCATCCCTAAACTCTGGCTGTTTTGTTTCCAATTTTCAGGCAATCCTTTTCCGTTATCTCTTACTTCTAATTCAATCAAATCATTATGATGAGACATCTTAATATGTATGAATAATGATTTACTATCGCTGTTGGCATATTTGAATGAATTTGTAATTAATTCATTTAATATTAAACCACAAGGAATAGCAGTAGATAAATCCAACATCACTAATTCTGTATCCAAATAAATATTCACAGGTTTATTGCTACCTAATGAATTTTTGATTTCGATGGTTAAACTTTCGATATAGGCTTTAAAATTTAGCTCTACTATACTATTGTTATTAAAAATAGTTTGATGTACCAAAGCCATCGAAAACACACGATTTCTGCAATCTT